>JACLAC010010917.1_pt1 | contig 35975 bp, 30 predicted proteins | sample 8027881 | NCBI WGS metagenome assembly JACLAC01 (sample SAMN15725517, study PRJNA655200) | protist metagenome | isolation source: fluorescence activated cell sorting (FACS) single amplified genomes of... | place: Spain: Blaines Bay Microbial Observatory, Mediterranean Sea | collected 2016-01-19 | reverse complement strand
GATAAGAGTCGCCAAAGCGTCCGAGGCTTGATCGGGGACTGGCACGCGGAGGGCTTTGGTCGACGGGATCTCCTGTTGGGCCAGTTGGGCGAGAGGGCGGACATAAAAAGTTCCGCTCCGGGTGACTACACTCTTGCATGCCCAGCACCATTCGCCAATTGGAGATCGCCGCGTCGTAGGTGTTGACGCGCGCGCGGGCGGTAAGATGTCTCTGCTTTGCGCGCAGTTTTGGCGATTGATTGTGCCGGAGAATATCTCCGCCTATGTTTGACACGATAAAAGGAGAAAGACCATGAAGCTCTGCTGCACTTCCGTCATGTTGCCACATTGGACCCTAGACGAAACCTTCGACAAACTGGCCGAATGCGGCTATGAGGCCATCGAGTTGCGCTGCCGGTATAATCCCGATGACCCGGCGGTCGAACCGGCCTTCTGGGGTCGCCATTTGAGCGATGTCAGCCCTGACAATATTCTCGCCAAGGCGCCGGCGATTTGCGCGGCCGCCAAGCGCAGTGGTGTGTGCGTCGCGGCGTTGGCACCTAAGTGCCTGATCGACGAAGAAGACGAAATTCGCAAACTCTTCGCCGGGGCCTTGGCGATAGACGCAGATAATCCGCCGCTGATCCGCATAGGCGCGCCGCGCCACGATCGCACGCAGGCGTATATGCCGCAATTTTTGGCCGCGCGCAGCGGTTTCGCGCAGGTGGCCGAACTGGCGGCAGAATATGGGGTGAAGGTACTGTATGAGATTCATACCGGTACGGTGGCGGTGACCTGTTCACGGGCTCTAGAGCTATTGCGCGATCTGGATCCGGCGCGGATCGGCGCCATTTACGACGTGCCGAATATGCTGCGTGTTGGGCTGGAGGACACGCGCATGGGCATGGAACTACTCGGACCGTATATGGCGCATGTGCACATCGGAAATGGCGTACTGGAGGCGGGAGAGTGCGACAAAAACGGGCAGCAAAAATGGCAGTGGTCGTTTTGCGCGTTGCAGGAGGGTGTCGCCGATATCCCGCAGATCGTTGAAGATCTGCGCGCCGTGGGTTATACGGGATATGTATCGCTAGAAGAATTTGGTCCGGGTGACGACGCCGAAAAGGTCAAAAGTCAGGGGACGTACCTTAAAGCGCTAGCCGGCGGTTAGGGGATCGGATGGGGTCCGGGAGTCGGTCCGTGGTATCTCGAGCCGGAAAGTCGTACCGACGTTGACTTTGCTGTCGACTTTGATCTCGACGCCATACGGCTCCATCAAGAGGACGATCATGTACAATCCCAGGCCGGTGCCCACTGGCTCGTCGCCGTTCGGCTCGGTAGTCTTGGTGGTGTAGAAAGGGTCGAAGAGGCTTGAGATATTTTCGGCCGGGATGCCGCAACCGGTATCGCCGATTTCGAGCACGATATGATGTTCTTCGCGTATCGACCGCACGGTCAGCTTCTTCTCCGGGCGTTCGTACATGGCGTCGAGGGCGTTGCGCAATAGGTTGCCCAGAGCCTGGGAGAAATCGGTGTAGGCACACTCGAAAAGCGGCAGATCGTCGGCCAGTTCGATCGTTTTTTCGACATTGTGCTTGAAGCTCGAATCCACTTCCATAAAATCGAGTTCCCGATGCAATAGTAGATTAAAATCTACCTGTTCGGTATCTTTGTGCTGCCGGCTTTTGGTGAGTATGTCTTCGACCATTTCGTTCATGCGCTGGCCGGCCTCGACGATTTCTTCGAGGCCGTCGAGATTGGGATTCTGCGTCTTGATCAGCTCGCCAAAACCCAGGATGGTCGTTAGTGGGTTGCGCAGATTGTGCACGATACCGGCAGCGAGCACCCCGACTGAGGCCATGCGCTCGGATTGTACCATTTGCCGCGAGAGCCGTCGCGTCTCTTCGATTAGCCGCACGTTGTTAATGGCCACCGCCGCTTGCGACGCCAGCGACTGGATGAGGATTTCTTCTTCCTGGGAGAAGGGGATAATCGCACCCCCCTCGTCGGTGGCATTGAGCAATTGCAATACGGCGATCACCCGATCCTGGTGGTCCTTCATTGGCACGACTATCATCGACTGAGTGTGGTAGCCGGTCGGCTTGTCGTAGTTCTGCGGGCCTTCGAAATTGTGCGCCTGGTCGCGATATACGTCGGCGATATTGAGAATCTCGCCGGTTGTCGCTGCAAAACCCGACGCACTGTTCTTGTCTAGTGGCAACGGGGGAATATCAACGCCTTCGTACCAGTGCGAGTCACGTCTGCCCATCGTATCGTTGTGGGTGATCTCAAAGTTTAGCTGGTCCCCTTGGAGTAGATAGAGTGTGCCGGCGTCGGCCCGGGTGAAGGCGCGGGCTTCGGAGAGAATGAGCTCCAAAAGGGCGTAGAGGTCGTGTTCGGCGGACAGAATCACGCCGATTTCGGTGAGGCGGCGCAGGCGCTCCTCGAGTATCAACGCGCCCGCAGGTTCATCGGTGGTTTTTTTGCTTGACAATTTGCGGCTCGAGTATGTGTCGGTAACGGTTCGATAGGGTCTTCTCAATATAAGAGACGCCGATGGATGTCCAAAGAGCATATGTGCAGGGGACCGCTTCGGGTCGTTTATCGCGCTGGCTTTAATTCTGTGCCGAACGCATGCCCACCGTCGCGATCTAGCGACCGATATTGAATCGCCTCGGATAAATGCGTCGATTGTATGTCAGTGGATTCGACCAGGTCGGCAATCGTGCGGGCGACTTTGAGGATGCGGTCGTAGGCACGCGCCGACAGGCCGAGGCGGTCCATGGCCTTTGCAAGTAGGGCTTGGCACTGGGCATCAAGCGAACAATGGCGACGCAGATGGGGTGAGGCCATATGCGCGTTACAGAGGGGCTCGGTTTGAAAGCGATCGAGTTGGCGCTGGCGGGCAGCGTACACGCGTTCGGCGATTAGAGCCGAGGGCTCGCCGCCGTCTTTGTTGGCCAGGTCGTCATAGGCGAGGCCGGGCACTTCGATATGCATGTCGATCCGGTCTAACAGCGGGCCGGAGACGCGGGCCCGGTAGCGGAGAATTGCGGCTGACGAGCAAGTGCAGGAGCGCCGTGTATCGGAGAGATAACCGCAGGGGCACGGATTCATCGCGGCGACAAGGGTGAAACGCGCGGGATACGAAAGTGCGATTTGGGCGCGGGTGATGGTGACGGCGTGGTCTTCGAGGGGTTGGCGCAGGGCTTCGACGACGTGGCGGCGGAATTCGGGCAGTTCGTCCAAAAAGAGCACACCGTGATGGGCGAGCGAAACCTCGCCGGGGCGTGGATAGGAACCGCCGCCTACGAGTCCAGCATTGGAAATGGTATGGTGGGGCGCACGGAAGGGGCGAGTGGTGACTAGAGCTTTCTCGGCCGCAAGGACGCCGGCGACTGAATGAATCTTGGTGGTGGTGAGGGCTTCGGACAAGGTAGATGGCGGTAAGATGGTGGGCAGGCGGCGTGCGAGCATGGTTTTGCCGGAGCCGGGTGGGCCGACCATCAACATGTTGTGGCCTCCTGCGGCGGCGCCTTCCAAAGCGCGCTTGGCGTGGTCTTGTCCGCAGACTTCCGAGAAATCAACAGGGTGGTCGGTATTGCTACTGAACAAACCTGCGATGTCGAGTTCGTAGGGTCTTTGACAGATATCTCCTTCTAAAATATCGACGGCTTCGTTGAGGGTGCTGATGCCGTAGACCAGCGGCCCATCGGCTGTGGCGGCCTCACGGGCGTTCTGTGCTGGGACGATCATGCCGTAGACGCCTTGCTGATGTAAGCTCGCGGCCATCGACAGCATGCCATGTACGGGGCGCACGCTGCCGTTAAGCGAGAGTTCGCCGAGCAGCGCGAAGTCGCCTAAGCGCACGGGTTTGATCTGTTTTGAGGCGACGAGCACGCCGAGGGCGATGGGCAGGTCGAAGGCCGAGCCCTCTTTACGACGATCCGCCGGAGCGAGGTTGACGGTGACGCGTCGGCGCGGCCACTGATAGCCGGCGTTTTTAATCGCGGCTAAGACGCGCTCTTTGGACTCGCGCACGGTGGAGTCGGGCAGGCCGACGACGGTGAAGGTGGGTAACGTGCGGTCGGTATCGACTTCGACGTATACGGGGTAGGCGTCGATACCCAGGGTGGCAGCACTGAGGACGGTAGACGGCATGGCGCGGCTCTTTCATTAGGAGGCAACGGAAAGAGTGGCAAGATTCGTGCCGGGGTGGTTGTCTCTGGGAATGGTTTAGCGATTGTTGCCTATGGGTTACATAGATGGGGGCCAAACTAAACAGAGATAATGGGAGATTGCGCTCGGATCTAATAGCGGCTATGAGTTGGTAAATGAGGTGGCGGGCGATATCGTCGCTGCGAAGCAAGCCGCGGCTGGCTGCCCTCTTGTCTTCGACGATGGATGCTCCGTTGGCGGCTGTACCACAGGCTCGCCAATTGACTAATCAGGTTACAGCTAAATTCTGTCTCGCGCGAGGACCAGTTCCCGCAAGTATTTGACAAGAAATTTAGTTGACAGCAGTAACCAAGTGATAATCAAAAGTGCGGGTATTGCGTGAATATAAAATTGGAAGAACATTTTTCCAATAATGGAAGCCGTTGGAAACAGCAAAAGATAGTGGTGCACAAATCCGATCGCGGCAAACAGCAATGCCAAAAGATGAAGGACAATTAACGCAAGAGTTGAGCACATAATCGCAATAATTTTGCTTCTTAATCCCGCAATAGCCGTGGTCAATAGACCCGCGCTACTTGCCTGCGCCGCATAGATAAACTCCAGGCCATCAATTTTAATCGATGACAATTTGGCTGGTTTCTCGAGTAGTAAGAATAACTGATCCATCTGGATGTGGAATTGTGCCGGTACAGTGAGTGCAGTCATGATAAAGTTTGCAAATAGCGCCAAAAACTGGACGTAATGTACAACATTTTGGATCAGAAAATAGTAGACTGACAGAGAGACTAATCCGCCATACAGTAGGATAGTAACGGGCCTAAGATCGTCAGATTTCATGTAAGCTGGCGCAAAATTCTGCCCCAGAGTGCAAACAAAGCAACACACAAAACCACGGTAAAAACCTCCATGATATAGGTATGAAATATTTCAAAAAGATCGAGCCTGAACTCGGCGACCCATCCGAGGATCACAATGCGGAAAGAGGCAACGAAGCCTGCCATCGTCGCCATCGTTGCAAGTCCGAGTAATCTCAGGTGTGGTTTTGCAGGCAGAGCCCCCACGGCCGCCGTAACCAACAGTACTAATGGTAAGCCAGCACATTTGTCGTGTACGCGATATGTAGTATTTCGGAGCTTAAGTTCGGTGAATCCTGATTCGATATGGGAGAAAGAGGTTTCGGCAAACAAGCCGCAAAGCTGAATTAACCAGGCAGATATTTCGGTGATCGTGATCATGAAACTCGTGCGCACAATATTATCGTAGCTGAATACGAGCAGCATGGAAATATACTGCACGATGAATGTAAAAAGAAAAATGACTCTCAGGTCGTTGAGTCGATGAAATCTGGTGCCTTTTATGTGAGCCAATGAACGATATTCTTTCTTAGTTGAAATGGAGCTAGTCAGTTTATCGGCCGATCGGCACTCGGTCTTTAAAAATCAATCCTTTATTCAGGCCACATTTACCATAATTACCTGTTTTTTATTGCGCCGATATCAAGTTTGTGTTGGTTTATGTATACCTGTGAGAAACAGGTTTAGTCCATCTTCTCGCTTGGTAATAAAGACTGCCCCAGCGAGTCGCCTGAGTCGGTAGAATCCAATACACACGGATACCATTCTCAAATTGATATTGAAAATCCCCAGCAAAAATCGAACTGCAGGAGTTGTTGTTTTTGGCACTAGGGCATTACTGCTGTCATTTTGGTTGATATCATCGGACCTGCACGCGCAGGTCGAGACGACCTTGTATATGCTCGACGTCACTAACAACCGACTACTCAAAAGCAATGCCGATGGAAGCTCACTGACCGCGCTTATCGCCGGCGCTCCGTTGAATGCTCCCCACGGAATTGCCGTCGATCCAATCAACGCGCACGTTTACCTCGTCAATACCAATACGGATGAAATTTACCGCACTGACCTCGACGGGAATAATCTGGTTGTCTTAGTCAACTCAGGACTCAATGACCCAATCGGTATAGAATTGGATGTCGCAGGGGGCTATTTTTACGTCAGTGATCGAGGCGCAAATAAGATCATTCGGCACGATTTGAATGGTGGAAATGCTACTGATGCCCTCACCATCAGCCTAAATTGGCCGCACAACTTTGCGCTAGATCTTACCGCCAATAAATTTTTTGTGGCGAGTCGTACCGCAGGCGAGGTTTTGAGCGCCGATCTTATGGGTAATACTGGGATTGCGGTGATCGCCAATGGTCTTGGGCAGCCATATGGGGTGGCTCTTGATCGGGCTGCCAATCACGTGTATTTCACCGAGTTCGCGTCCGGGAACATCACTCGCACCGCCCTAAATGGTACGGGGCAGACGGTGATTATCGCTGGACTCAATCAGCCGACTGGACTTCGATTGGACGTGGCGAACGGTCACCTGTATTTTACCGAATGGGGGGGCCAAAAAGTGCGGCGCGTCGACGTAGATGGAAATAACCTGACAGACATTTTGGTTGCGGGAGATGGCTTAGGGCAAATGATTAACCTCGAGATATATACTCCAAATTCTTCTGAGGCGTCGGAGACGACAACCCGTTATATACCCTTCCGAAGCGAGATTCCGCTGTTACTTCTGCTTGCCCTTACTGGCCTGTGGCTCATAAGATCGCCAAGAAAGTGACGGGGGACAAAGTGCTTTGAGCGTTTCGATCCACTGCAATTGCCATCTTCTGATCTTCTTGGTACAGCCAAAGAATGCCGGGGGGAGCCCACGGTCGTGACCACGGTCTGAGCAGTCGCCGATCCGGTGCCGCCGCCGTAGAAGTGAAGGCAATTTCATTGGCCTGACTGAGGTCAAGCTCCAAATTGCCTTGAGTGTCCAAAACGGTGCCGAGTGCACCGACAACGGTCCATTGCCGCTCGTGGAGGTGCCACAAGACCGCACGGTCTGCGTGGATGGCGTTGAGGACTTTGGTCGCGACTCAGGTCTTCCTCTGAACTAAAGACTTGTCCAGATACCCCGTTGCAGCCTTTTTTTAAAAATCGTGCTCTTTCGCTAGATGCTCGTCGCTCAAGCGTCGCTGATGACCGAGAATATTGTGAGAACACCGTTCCAGTCACACCCACGACTTCAGCCCTGAATCGGGGGTGAACTCTGCACGCATGATATCGTCTTCCTCTTCGTTGAGTACCCTCCGCGCCAAGCTTCGTCCCGCTTCGTCCTGCAAAATTGATATATAGAGCACAAAGATTGTTTTTGCTGTCGAGTTGGTCGCATAATTCGCACGTGTCGGCGCGTGCCGAATCCACCGTCTTCTGGTCGTTTCGACTCATCAACTCGATCGAACTGCCCACCGAGTAATCGTCGTCAAAGAGAACGATTGACCCAGTAGCTGGATTGGCGGCAATCAGTAGCTGAATGACCTAATTTCCCTGGTCGTAATCATCCCACATCTTTCCGAAGTTTTTACCCAGGGGAAACACCTAATTACACGCATCTGAGTTAGGCTTCGCCGGGGTCGGCACCTGGCGTTTCGGGTATTATATCAAGCGCTGGACTGCCGTCGATATCAAAGACGCGGTTGCGGAGCACCTCGGTGATTTCGATGGCTGCGCCAATAGGCGTGGTAAACGCTTGAACTGTGTGCGCAGTTCATTGCGGTTCCTTCTTGATTAGCTGTCGGTTGAAACCGTAGCTACCTGGCACTAATTTACAACATAGCTCTATCGATCTTGAATGTTTTTCCCCGATGTCGTTTTTTTTGAGTAATGAATAAAAAAACCATACCACAAGACACTAGGGTCGCCCTTGCCGGCGCCGGCCTTGCGCTGCTGCTGACGTGGCTCATTTGGGCTATGGCCCCATTGCTCAAAAACGTGCCTCATCTGCCTGACAGCGGTGCCTCGTGGTATTGGTGGCAACTGCCCCAGCGGACGACCATGGGCATTTTTTCCGCCTGGTTTTTTTATGGTCTGCACCAACTCACTATGTGGGGATTGATTTTCTACGCCCAGCGGAGGCAACCCAAATACGGGCACAGACTGCACGATGTTAACTGGTGGGCCTTGGGCCTCAACGGCTTCTTTTGCCTGCTACATATTGCCCAAACTCACCTTTGGTACGATGGCTTGGCCCAACACGTTTCAATCTGGAGTGCGTTGGTCTCGGTGGCGATAATGCTGATTTGGGTCTTACTCATGGAAACGCCAAGACGGGGCTTGTTTTTTGGAAAAAAGCCTCCCATTTCCAAAAGTATCATTCGCGCGGCCAAAAAATACCACGGCTACTATTTTTCGTGGGCGATTATCTATACCTTCTGGTATCATCCCACCGAGGCCACTTGGGGGCATTTGATGGGGTTTTCTTATATCTTCGTTTTGCTTTTGCAGGGCAGTCTGTTTTTTACCCGATTTCACCTCAATCGCAAATGGACGCTCTTGTTGGAAATGTGGGTGATTGCACATGGTACCATTGTCGCTTTAGAAAGCCCACACAACATCTGGGGCATGTTCTTTTTTGGTTTTATGGGTATCTTCATCATCACCCAGATGCACGGTTTGAACTTCACTACATTGCAAAAGTGGGGATTTACCCTTGCGTATCTTGCCAGTGCCAGCGTGGTGGCAGTTCAACGCGGGCCACTCTTTTTTACGGAGTTGCCCCGCATCGCCTTGATCGATTATTGCGGGGTTTTTATTCTAGCTGGCATTTTATGGGTGATCGCCAAAATTGTTCCTGGGGAGGCGCCATCAAACGCTACGGAATGACAGTAAATAACATGCAGAACATTATTTTTGGAGAATGATTTGCGGGCCAAATAGCAGCCGAGTAAGACGCCTTCAGCGACCAGACAAGAACTCGATCGGGACGCCAGAAGCAGGGCCCACCATCCGCTAATGGACGAAGGATCAAATTCATCAAAAAACGCATCGCTATTGCTGGGGCTGGTCATATGGCACGAATCCGCGGACAGGCATTCCTCGCTACCGGTCAGGCGGAAATCTGTGCGGTGGTCTCCCAACACATGGAGACGGCCCGGGTCTGTGCCGCAGAACTAGACTGTAGCCTCTACGGCGACCATATCGGTTGTTTAGCAGAGGGCCGCCCGGACGCGGTGCTGATAGAAACTCCGCACGGAGCGCAAGATGAAATTGCAGCGTGGGCGCTCGAAGAGGATCTAGATCTGTTGATCGGCGGCAGTCTGGCCTGCTCTCTGGCAAGCGGGACCCGGATCACTGAGATGGCGGCACAGCGCGGTCGGATAGTGGAGGCTGGCTACCAACGCCGCTACGATGTGGTCTGGGAGGAGATCCGTCGATTGATTCATAGTGGTGTGTTAGGAGCGCCGATTATGGCGGTTAGTATGGCGCTCTGGAGTCCGGATCCAGATCGATGGTACTATGACCAAGCAGCCAGTGGTGGGATGCCGATAACCCATATGAGCTACTGCTTTTTGAATGCTATCCGTTGGATTCTCGGCGCACCCGAAACGGTAACAGCCATGGCCAACCGCAAGGTTGAGACCGGTCCTCGCCGAGTATTAGAGGAGAGCTGTGCGGCTTGTATTGGATTTGAGAGTGGTGCATTTGCTTCGGCCACGGCGAGTTATGCTGGACCCGAGGGCATGGACGACGCAGAGACTCGGTTCGTGTGCAGTGAAGGCGGAATCCAGGTACACACCGATTCCATCACCGTGTTCGAGCAAGGTGCGGCTGAAATCCGCACTTTCAAAAGCGCTTACTCGCCTTTCATTCGCCAGGCACAGGCTTTTCTCCAGGCCTTGGATAGACGCGAGCCGGCGAATAATCCTCCCGAAGACGCCCTACTCGATCTCCGCATCGCTGCGGCGATCTCTCTTTCTGCCCGTGAAAAACGGACTGTCTTGTTGTGATATTAATCGGCCAATCCCAGTTGTTGCAGCACGCTCGTCATGTCGAAATATTCCCGTATCGACTTGACCTTGTCTCCGCCGAATTCAACAATACTACCCGTTCGTGTCTTCACGGCATTGCCCATTGCCTAAATCACGGTATCGGGGGTTTGCATCGGTCCCGTAGGCGTCCCACTCAACATGGTTTCATTGCACACAACATTGAATTCACATACAACGGGAATCACGACGATTGCTTGTATGTTTAGGCATGCTACAGTACACGTCTGCCAAGCTTCATTATCTTCGTCAACTCCTGCTATTTTACGGTTCAAAGCGATGTCTTCCCATATAAAATCGCTAGGTAGTGCAGGATCCGACCCCGGCCCGTTCTTGCCTCTGTGCGGCGGCATAGCTCTGCGATATATGTTGTGCAAGCTCAGCCAACAAGCGTTTCCAAACCAATGCGCGGGGTATATCGGGCCATCTTCAGCCACCATAGTCCGCGGCAACGTAGACGGTCGGCTCGCCGTGAAGCTGTGATCTATCCCATTGAGCTTTCTTTATCGAGCCTTTCGGCCATGATATTGATAAATGAAAGCAGTTCGGGCGTTTGGCGCTCTTTTTTCCAAAGGGCGGAGGATACCAAGGTCAATTTCGGGCGTTTCAATTTGACGAAGATGACGCCAAAATGAGGGAACTGGTCCAGATCCGCAGGCGCTATAGCGACTCCACGGCCAGTGCCGACTAAACCCAGAAGTTCCGAGAAACTTTTTGCTTTCGCTACAACCTTCGGTGCTATGGATGCGCGTTGAAACATGGTCTTCAGTAGTTTAGGACGACCGGGAAATTGATCTTCGTGAAAGCTCACAAAAGGTTCATTCTTCAGCTCCGCTAGGTCCAGCGTGCGGCGTCCGGCGAGGGCGTGGTCGGATGGAATGACTATGGCCATTGGCACTCTGAGAATAGCTCTTACTGCAAAGTCTTTTTTTAGGTTGGGCCAGGGCATTCCCAGCAGGGCTAAGTCAAGTCGACCTTCTCGCAGTGCCTCGACTTGCTCGCGGGGCATCATTTCAACAATCTGTATTCGCAGGCCATCATGCTGTTGGTGAAAAATCCTGAGTGCACGGGCGAGAAATCCGGGCAGAACGGTTGGAATATAACCCACAGATAAGGTTGCAGGAGCGCTCCTGCCGCGGAATGGCGTCATAGCTTCTTGCATAACGGCAGCCTGGTGCAGTATTTCGCGCGCGTGTACGAGCGCGCTATTACCTGCATCCGTTAACTCCAGTCCGTCGTGCAACCGCTTGAAAAGCAGCACGCCTAGCTCCTCTTCTAAATCTTTGATTTGTCTCGATACCGCGGGCTGGGAAATATGCAACCGCACGGATGCTCGGCTGATATTTCTTTCCTCTGCTGCCGCCACAAAATAGCGTAAGTGTCTAAGCTCCATAGAGGTATAAGTAAAACGTATACCTGCTAAAAAAGCAAAGTATTTTCCTGATCTTTTCTACTCCCGTTAATTGATATAGTCAGCAAGGCCCTATTGATGCGGACCACCGCAGAGGAGTTAAAGTAGAGTCCCAGGGTCGCCGATCTCAGAGGCACGTAATCTAACGTCTGAGCAGACCACCGGATTCATATAAAACGCCAGCAGGCAGCGCGAGAGGTTAACCATGCCCAACCCGAAAATCGCCGCAAAAGAGCCAGTAAAAGTCAATCTGTAATAGGGCACTGTTTATTATTTTTGTAGCTGCAGAAGATCAACAAACCGGCCATTTTGTGACGGCCTACATGCCGCTACGAGCTTCGTTCCCAAAGCATTTGCAGCAAAAGAAGACGGCGACGCCTATCTGTGCGCATGCAAACACAGCATTAGTGCACCCTATTGCGATGGTACACATGGACAGTTCAACGACAACCAGGTAGGAAACGAAGGGCCGCACTTGGATACCTCCGCGTCCGATTCGCCAAAAGTTACCGCGACAGAGGTGAAACCGACCGTTGAGTTTATACACCAATTAGCAGAAAAGGGCCCTCAGTAAATGGGCCATCATGGACCGATGACATCCATGGGCGTACCCCGTAATGAGCTGCCTCTTTGGGATGACTTACAAATTATGGTTGCCCACAGGGCAACCAAGCCCTTGATGGAAAATGATCCTGTTGCAACCGACCTTGTGATAGGGCCCAATGCCAACACGCCGCTGACGCTTAAGGCACCCCTGTTCGTTTCTGATATGAGTTTCGGCGCACTATCAGAAGAAGCGAAAGTCGCGTTAGCAAAAGGAGCGGAACGGGCGGGAACAGACATGGTTCGGGAGAAGCTGGCTTGCTGCCCGAAGAACAGGCGGTCAACTCACGTTATTTTTACGAACGGGCCAGCGCACAATTTGGCTACGACGAATCTTTGCTCAATCGGGTACAGGCCTTCCATTTTGAGGGGGGACAAGGTGCAAAACCCGGTATGGGCGGTCATTTGCCCGGCGAGAAAAATCAGAAAAAATATCGCAGGTACGAGGCATTCCAGCCGGACAGCCCGCCATCTCTCCTCCAACGTTTAAAGACCCGGCGACCGCGCGAGATTATAAGCGGTTTGCCGATCGGGTCAGAGAGCTAACCGACGGCACTCCCATTGGATTTAAACTGAGCGCAACCGCATAGAAAAAGACATCCAGTCTGCGTTAGATGCTAGCGCCGACTACATCATTTTCGACGGTTGTGGCGTCGGCACCGGAGCGGCCACCATTATGTTTCGAGATCATCTTAGCGTCCCGACTATTCCGGCGCTGGCCAGAGCCCGCCACTAACTCGATAAACGGCATGTGAGCGGTCGTGTGACCCTGCTTATTACAGGCGGGTTACGAGTGCCCATTGGTTTTGTCAAAGCGCTGGCCTTGGGTGCAGATGGAATCGCTTTATCCAAGCGCCCTGCCAGCGATAGGCTGTATTGCTGCTCGTATGTGTAATACGAATAACTGCCCAGCGGGTATCGCCACACAGAAAAAAGCGTTGAGGGAAAGAGTCGATCAGGAAAAGGCTGCAAATCGTTTGCACACTTTCCTTACTGCCTCTACCGAACTTATGAAAGTGATGGCACGTGCCTGCGGGCACGATGCATTACACAAGTTCAACCGCCACGACTTGGCATAGTGAAATGGCCCGCATTACAGGCATACGCTATGCCGGTCTTGGAAAGCCATAAACGGGCGATTCTCGCCGTTCTTTACACGCCAATCCGTGCAATGGAAACCGCCGTGAACTCATTCGGTTTTTGTGCACTAATTACAGCTTCGTGAACACAAACCCCATTTCTCTTAGGAGGAGATCGCACCATGCACTTAGCATTTGCCGCCCTACTTACTTCCATTCTTTCGATAAATACACTCCATGCAGAGACGTATCAGATCGATTCCGAACACTCACAGGTCGCCTTTAATGTGCGCCACCTAGTCAGCCAAGCACATGGTCTATTCAACGAATTTTCAGGCCAAATTGAGTTTGACCCAGAGCATCCGGAAAAGACGCAGGTCGAAGCTACGATTGTCGTTTCCAGCATCGACACCGACAACGAAAAGCGCGACGCTCACCTGCGCAGTGCCGATTTTTTCGACGTAGAATCGTTCCCATCCATGACGTTTAAAAGCACCGGCGCCGCCGTCAAAGACGGTGTTATCCAGGTAGCGGGCGACTTCTCCATGCACGGTGTGACCAGATCGATTGTGCTGCCGGTAACCGTCTTGGGAACGGGCACCAACCCTTGGTCAAAAAAGGCGCAGATCGGCATGGCTGCCAAGGCGGTGCTTGGCCGATCCGAATACGGCGTCAATACGTGGACCGACGCTGCGGGCATTTTAGGCGATGATGTGGAAATCAACCTTATGGTACAAGCCAACGCCCAGTAGGGCATATTGACCCGGTAAAGAGCAGCCCCCGTCGCATCCAATTGGATGGCGGGGGCTTTTTCAACGCCGAGGTTCGGTGATCGACTCAGACGCCCGTCCATAGAAGTAGAAATCATAAAGCCGTGGGCACCGAGCGAGAAAAGAAGGAGCGGATACCGAGTACATTTTGTAGGACTGCGCGGGACAATTGTTGAGTCGGACCATGAAAGTATTTGCCTTGGTCTTATCCCACCTGATCGCCGATTGCCTTAGCTGCCGCAATCCCCGACAATTGGGCACCATGCACCGTGCCGTGATAGGCAAAGGTCGCATGTTCCCCAGCAAAGTACAGCCGTTCGCCCACCGGCCCAGCTAAGTTGTCGAAATCCTCAGGCTCCACACCCGTACCAGTGAAAGAATAGGCACCATATGCATACGGATCGGCGGACCAACGGGTAACTAGACACTGGAGGGGCTCGGGTGCATTCGCGCCGAACATTGTACGCAAAATATCCATGACCTCGGCCCGTATTTCCGCATCTGGTCGACGTTCGACTTCCGCTGGATACGCGCCAAAACTGAGAGCCACTAAAATATTCGCGTCGGCGAAAGCCCGATAGTTTAGGAAATAAGGCCATTTACCCTTAATCTCCGATAAATAGCCAAAATACTGTACGGCCGGATCCCAAAATGCCTCATCAAATTTCAAAGCGACCTTGGTCACATTGCCCATAGGTATCTTGGTAACCCGATTGCGGAACGAGGTTGGCAGTTCCGGATCAAAGGCGACCACTTGTTGTTTTAACACGCCCAAAGGAAGGGTAACTACCGCAAAGTTGCCCGCGAACTCACCGCGACTTGTCGTAATCTGGATGCCGCTGTTGTCATAACTGATTTTTTCTACCACATGACCGAGACGAATATCAAGATTTGCCGCCAAGGGCTCGAGGATCGCATCAAAACCAGCGGGTAATATCACATCGGCTCCGCGGAACGCACTATCTGCATTAAAATACGCTGCGGATAAATCTTCAATCGCCCCACCTGTATCAAATTCGGTAAACGTGGTTAGCGCCCACAGAATCAGCTCGTCATTCAAAGCTCCGGTATTCACTGCGTCTATTGCCGACGCTAGTGAGCGGTCATTTTCAGCATCCACCCATTCATCGACTTCGTCCAATAGCGATTCTAATATCTTGTCGAGTGGATCGATGATTTCATCCGGTAGAATGTTGCCATTGCGGTCGTAGACCACCAAGTTATCGTCATCGGTGACAAGGGGCATCGTTGCCGATGCTGCTGCAAGTTCACTGACAGGATTATTCTCTGGCCCGTGTATCCAGCCGGCGCCAATCTCGAACGGCGCTCCCAGAGACCGATCCGTCCACAGCCTTCCGCCGATGCGATCGCGCGCCTCAACGATAACAACCTCGGCGCCCCATGTGGTTAATTTTTGCGCTGCACTTAGACCCGCAACCCCAGCGCCAACAACTATTATTTTCTGGCCGCGGAGATCGTTTTCTCCTTCGTGATCTGCTTCGTCTACAGGACTGGAACCACCGCATGCTGAGAAAAACTGACTTGATAACAGCCCGTAGATTCCGCCCGATAGTGCCATCTTTAACCACTGCCGTCTTCTGAACCGGGTCGTGGATTCCATGTCATTGCCTCGGTACCGCCAGTTTCTGTTTGAGATCATCCGCAATTCGCTTAATCGGCATCCTTCGGCGGTGGTTTGTTGCCGGATAGCTCTATGAGCAAGAGCTCTATTTTATCTAACTCTTTGCCGAGTTTGGCAAAACAGGTGCGAATGTTGCCGAAATTGTTCGTACGGGCAAGGACTTCCAGGTCGTGGGCCAAGGCCTCGGCCGTGACAAAACCCAGGGTGCCCAAAGGGCCTTTGAGAATATGGGCGGCACGGGCTATTTCTTCACTGCTGTTTTGCTCGATAGCCGCCTTTAGCCTATGCAGATAGCCCGCAAGATCTTGCTGGAAAACTACCACCAACTCGCTTAACAGGGCCTCGTCGCCGCCACAGCGATCAAGCACAGTTGCTCGGTCGAAGACGGGCAATAGAGGTGTTCCCGCGACGGTCGGTTGGTCCGGTGCGGACGGGAGCTGTACGGCCGCAAGGGCGTTGCCAAGCGCTAGAGGATTGATCGGTTTGGTGAGGTAATCATCCATACCGGCTTCGATACACCGTTCGCGGTCTCCGCCCATTGCGTGCGCTGTTAGGCCAATTACTCGCACGCTGCGCCCTGTGGCCTGTTCTCGCTGCCGCAAGATGCGAGTCGTTTCGAGACCGTCTTTAACCGGCATTTGCACATCCATCAACACCACGTCAAAGAGGTTGCCCTCTATCAGTTTCAGGGCTTCTTCGCCATTGTTGGCTAGGGCGACTCTGTGGCCCAGTTTTTCCAGTATGCCGGTAGCGACTTTCTGGTTGAATGCATTATCCTCAGCAACGAGGACGTGCAGGCTCTTGCCGCTCTTGCTGTCTTCCGTCGCCAATGAATCTTCCGACGATTTGGTCGGATTAGCCGAGTTGCTCTGGAGCAGAAACTCGGCCGTGAAGGCAAAAGTGCTGCCCGAATCTTCCACGCTTTCGGCCCAGATTTCACCGCCCATAAGCGCGGCTAGTCGAGCACAGATAGACAGACCCAATCCCGTTCCACCATAACGCCGGGTAGTAGAAACGTCGACTTGTGTAAAGGAGTCGAAAATATGCACAAGTTTATCGGCGGGAATACCTATACCGGTGTCGCGAATTTCAAATCGCAGCGTGGTGCGGTGCGCGTTCTGGTCGTGGCAGTACACCCCGACATTGATTCCGCCCTTTTCGGTAAATTTGACGGCGTTGGAGAGTAGGTTGACTAGTAGTTGCCTGAGTCGTAATGCATCGCCTATAAGCGCATCGACAACATCGTCATCAATATGAAAGTTCAGTTCGAGATTCTTCTCCTGCGCACCAAAGGCCAGGGTTTCGACACAGCCCTCTACGGTATGGTGCAGGTCAAAGGCCGTGTCCTCAAGTGTGAGTTCATCGGCTTCGATTTTGGAAAGGTCGAGAATATCGTCAATCAAACGCAGCAGTGAGTAGGCCGAACGTTTGACGATCTCGAGACATTCGCTTTGTTCGTCTTCGAGGCACGTGCCGAGAGTAAGTTCGGTCATACCAATGATGGCGTTCATCGGGGTTCGGATCTCGTGACTCATATTGGCGAGGAAGGCGCTCTTGGCATGACTGGCGCTCTCGGCTACGTCCCGCGCCTCAATCAATTGCTCCTCTTTTCGCTTGCGATCTATCGCCATCGCTACTGAGTTGCAGACAATCTCCAACGCGTCCAGCGTGGAGCGGTCTAGCGGCTGCGTACCGAACATCGCCATCACCCCTTGCAAACGCCCATCGACGATCAGGGGGTAGCCTGCAAATGATACCATACCGCTGTGCTCGGACCATTCGAGATCGCCAGGGTCCCAGTCCTCCGACACATTATTGCTGAAATGCAATTCGCGCTCCGAGGCGATTAGCCCGATTTTCGATTTACCGATCGGAACGAGGGCATAGCTGTCGTCGATATCGGTGGAGAGTCCGGCACTGGCTTGTAACAACAACGCGTCGAACTTCTCGTCAACGGTCCAGATGCGGACAAGAGCGGCGGCGAGCTGTCGAACGACCGCTTCACTGCTAGCTTGCAGCATCTCACGCAGCGTATCGCTCGTGGTCAATGCGATACCTATTTCTGAGTTGAGCAGCGCCAACCGATCCTGCCGCTTTTTATCGGTGATATCTCGACCGTAAAGATTGGTGTAGCCGGCTTCGGGAATTGGTGCGCAGACCAAGGATATGGTCCGTTCGCCGCAGACGACCTCAAGTTCGGTGTTGACATTGTCCGCATAGACGTCGACAAAGAGCTTGCCCCAAGGATCGGGCAATACGTTTTCCGCCTCGCCGTTCCAGACATCGAGCAGGACCCGACCGGGTAGATTGGAATAGAGCAACATACCGTCGTGGCCTACTCGAAGGATCGGGTTCGGGTTCGGGTTCTCATCGGGAAACTTGGCCAGATCGCTCATGTGCTCTTCGCTGCGGCGCTGCTCGGTTATATCGTGCAAATAAGCGGTGAAAATTGGCGGTTTATTGTATGCCAGTGCCGTAAGCACCATTTCGACAGGGAATTCGCTACCATCGGCCCGCCGAATCTTAAGTTCGACACGCCGATCGAGCATATCCCATTCGCCGGTCTCTAAATAGAGCTTTAACTCCTCCGCAAAACTCGCTTTCTGGCCAGAGTGCAAAATCGTATCGCTGAGTAGTTCACCGACCACTTCTCCACTGGTGTATCCGAGTTTCTCTTCGGCTCCGCTGTTAAATTGGAGAATCCGGCCCTCGTGGTCCATGACGATAATGGGCTCCATCGCCGTTTCCATACTAGCTCCTTTTACCCCATCTTGTCCACGCACCGTTGGTTAAGATTCTTCCACTCGGAGCCAAGTTCTTTAAAGAAGCGAATAGTATAACACATTAACGAGGCGTTACACATCGCTTTGAAAAAGCCATACAATCGCGCATACCTATACGCAGCATGCATTTAGCGCCTGATAGATACGGGAGATCGGTCTACGCAGCGATTAGGCACCATTTAGGGAGACACTCGGTGACGCCGCTATCGAGCTACTACTGCAAACTCACGGGCGCTAAGCTGCAAAAAGCGAGTCTGCAGGGAGCGATTCTAGACATCCTGCAGACTCGCCACTTTTGCATCCGTCAATGTTGCCGGAACCACCTAATTAAGGGGAAGGATTTCATCAGTGCTGCGCAGTAACAAAGAAAAAAGTCCCCGGCCAATCGCAATCGGCCGGGGACACCTCTTTAGCTGCAGCGAGCCTATCATACAGCGTACACTTCGGCACTACACTTGACTACTATTTCTACAATGGAGTTGTCAAAAATCCCAACTCTTGGCTAAATAGCACCTTATGAAGTGGTTGCTTGTAAACTACTGCGGTCCTTCGTTTTCCAGGTCTTGGTGTGCTTGATCAGCAGCAGCATCGGCAGCTTGGTGAGCGGCGTCTGCTTCCGCATTTGCGCTCGTATGGGCGATCTCAAGCGCTGCATCGGCGGCAGCTTGTGAGGCTTGAAAAGCTGCATCGGCGGCGTCCATTGCGGCATTAATCTCAGCATCCGCAGCTTCGCGAGCGGCATCCGCTGCATCGCGGGCAGCATCAGCTGCATTGCGAGCGGCATCCAATTCTGCATCAGCGGACTCCATCGCGGCGCTATGAGTCATCGCGGCAAGCTCATGCGCAGCGTCGGATTGCTCCTGCGCAGCATCATGTGCAGCGTGGCGAGCTTCATCTATCGCTTGGTGCGCCTCATGCGCGGCTTCCATGTGCTCCATGGCCTCACTAATGGCATCCTCAACTAGCTCCTGAACTTGATCCGGATCAACATCCCCATTTTCTACCATATCTTCGATTTCGGCCTGAGCTGCTTCAGACAGACCCTCCGTTGGGTCATGGTCATCGGCAAATGCATTGCTAACGCCCGCGGCCAAAACTAAGGCGGCCAAAAACGCGAAATTTCTCATCTCAAATCTCCTCGCAAGGGTATTTACTGTAAATCCCAGGTAAACTGGGGCGAATGGAAAGTCCTTATATATCGTAGTGTTGTTAAAGTATTCAAACTGCCATAAATGTCAAATATACTAATTGTTCTGTGGAGCCATCTCGAAAAAAGTGCTATTGTTACCATCGACGTAGCATTTTGCCATTTAATACCCACCTCGGATTACTTGTAACAGGAATCACACTCGAGAGCAGCGCCAAGTGTTAAAATATGTGAGGCCCTTTTCATACAAAGAGGTCGAAAAAACACCCGCTGCCCTCTCTTTTTCTATTTAACATGCTCGGTCTTGAACTCAATCAGGGCTCACAACCAGGGGGAGGCTCAGCGATGAAGAAAAATTCGATCAGCTTACTGAGCATAACGATCTGGGCTAGCCTGATCACGGCAGTGCAAGCGCAGGTTAAATGGATGCGCATGGTCCCGAGTGAAGCGAGTGCTAACGCAGCCCGGGCGGTCGGCGACAATGACCGGTATCTGTGTCGGGGTACGTATGCCGAGAGACCGGTTAGCAATATGCCTTGGCGCGATATTGGGGTGACGGATAAAAAGGGAATCTGTCGGACGTTGCACGTCAACAAAAATCTGCAAACGCAAGAGGAATTCCACTTGCTGGTCGCTGACCCAGATGTAACGCTGCGTTGGCAGTTACAAGACGGCAGCATTGTGGTGCCCGAGCAAGCAGTGCGAGTGCGAATAGACCGTGGGCGTCTACTGTGTCGAGGCGCATATTCCGAGAAACGGTCTGTCGAGACGTCCTGGCGCGATATCGGGGTGGTGAATAAAAAGGGATTGTGTAGGACGTTGCGCGTGCAAAAAAAACTGCACACCCAAGAGAAGTTTTATGTCTTAATCGCCGAGCCTAAGGGAGATGTCGATGGGTCAGCGCAGCGGTTTGCAGATGTCATCGGCGAAACAGCAACGCTGGCTGCTGCCTTGACAGACTGGGCTGAGGTCTGGCGTGCGATTGCAGAAGAAATTGACGGCAATTATGGCGCTTTTGCAGAGGATCTCGAATTTGCAAAAGATGCGGAATCCGACTGGGATATGGCGTTGCCACAGGGAGAATATGCCGTAGATCCTGAAACGTTATCGGCGATTTATCAAGCTGCGGCAACAGTCGATTGGCGCTTTGAATCGGTGCGAGTCGAAATCGAATTTATGCGCGAGTTCTTAGGAGCTCGTTCATTTGCAGAACAGTACGCAGATGTCAACCACCGGCTGGCAACAAACTTGGTAGCGTTGGAGAGCCAACTAGCCGAAGCGAACCGCCATTGGGTAGAGATCTTAAATAAACTCGATTACCGCATTGAGGGTGCTGCATCAAGTACTGATCAGGGAGGTAATTTGGTGGCTTCGTTGGGATATAAGCAGAGAGCGGCTATACATAATTTGCATGCGAAAGATCCAGCCAATAAAGGGCCGAGTGCTAGTATCAGTCGGGGTGCTCTAGAGACGGGGGAATTGGATATATCTAAGGCGCGAACGAGCGGCGCAAAAGCGCGGAAAGGCAGCAAGAAAAAGCACAATAATCAGTTGCCGAAAGAAGAATTTGAAGCTACCTATTCTCTCGTTGCCTGGAGTGGGCTATTTCTTAATAACGAGGTGGAGCTATTAACCGGCTCGCTTGCTGCATTCGCAGAAAATGTGACGTCGGCAAACGGCGAATAATTAGAACCGGTAAAACGCTTACTGATAAAGGACGAAAAACATGTTTGATCACTTGGGGGTAAATACCTTCCGGATTATACGCGCCCTGGTAGTTGTCGCGTTCTGTATGACACCTATCTGGGCTTATACGGGCAAGATCATTAAACCCAAAGCCGCAAATCCTCAGGCGAATTCTGGGGTGCGGACGCTAAATATCGCTCCTGTTCAGATGCAACAGTCTGCGATTAATGTGCCGTCTGCCACTGGGGGTATCCGGCGCCAAGCGATGTTGAATGCTCGCTCGTTGGTGCTACCGGTGTCGGGGGCTGCAGCTAAAGCGGCTTCTTCGAGCGCAGCACAGCAGAGCGAATGGGATCTTTGGATTAACGAAGCCAATAGCACGCCCATTTTTATGCAGGCAAAGCCGAGTCGCGGTGCGGCCAAACGTGCGGCTGGAGTACGTTCTGCAGAATTAGTTATGGATTTTGTTGAGGCCAATGCAGGGCTTTTTAAGCTGCGTCAACCGCGATTAGAGTTGGCGATGCAGCGTATGGGTATTGATGTGCCGGGGCGCGAGCACGTTGTGTTTGAGCAGCGCTATCAGGGAGTGCCGATATGGGGAGCGTCGCTGATCGGGCATGTAAGCGGTGATCAGGGGCTTTTTGCGGTCAACGGGCGCTATCGACCTACGCCGACTATTCTGCAGAGTGTGGTGCCTGCCGTTACGGCGGAGCAAGCTATTGAGGGTGCCTTCGCAGTCTACGGGGGGAAGGTCCAGCCATTCAGCGAGCAGATGCAGCAATTGCTGCAATACACAGGTCCTCATACCGAACTCTATATCTGGAGTGAGGGTCCGGGCAGTGAGCCCCACCTGACGTGGAAGGTTGAGATGCGACCCAATAGTTTCGAGCGCTGGCGATATTTTGTTGATGCACAGACGGGTGAAGTGCTCGACAAATATCAATTTTCTCCGAGCGACGGCCCGACGATAGGGTCCGGAGTTGATTTGTATGGGCAAAATGTCGAGCTGAACAGCTATCAGAGCGGCAGTGATTTCTATCTGATCGATGGCAGCATTGCCGCGCTGGATTCGGAATTGAGTCCGGTTGGCAATGCCAATCTGCGCTGGACTATGTTTCCGGCTGATGGGAATCTAAACGCGTTTGTAAATACAAGTAATGTGTTTGATGATCCAGTGGCCGTCTCCGCTCATACCAATATGGCCAGAGTCTACGACTATTTTTATAACGCCCACGGTCGCAATGGCATCGACGGCGTGGGCGGCAATATGATTTCGGCAGTGCACGTATTGGACGAAGATGGCAATTCTATGCCCAATGCCTATTGGAACGGCGTCTTTATGGCGTATGGCGACGGGGGCGAGGTTTTCGAGCCGCTGGCCAAAAGTTTGGATGTTGCGGCCCACGAAATGGCGCATGGCATAATTGAAAAAACGGCCAACCTCGAATATCGATTCCAATCAGGCGCTCTCAACGAATCGATCGCCGACATATTTGGAGCCATGGTCGACAATGAAGATTGGCAGATCGGGGAAGATGTAGTCACGCCTGGTTTTTTTCCATCAGGTGCTTTGCGCGACCTACAGGATCCGCACAACGGGGATTCGATCAATGGCTGGCAGCCAGCGCACATGGATGAATATGTCGAATTGCCCGAGACGGAAGATCAAGGAGGTGTGCATATTAACAGTGGCATACCCAATCGGGCCGCTTTTTTGATGGCCGAAGCAATAGGTCGCAATCGCACGGCGCAAATCTATTATCATGTGCTGACGAACTATCTCACGCCGACTAGCCAGTTTATAGACTGCCGATTGGCTGCGGAACAAGCGGCCGTAGACTTATTTCCCGATGATGCACAGGTTTTGGATGCGGTGCGCAATGCTTTTGATGGAGTGGGCATTGTGGTACCTGGCGACGACGGATTGGTGGTAGAAGATCCTCCAACGCCAACGCCTGGCGATCGGAATTTCTGGGTTGCGTCGGTCGGAGCGAGCGCCGATGGCGATAATAGCTTGTGGCTTGTAAAGCCGGGTAGTGATCGTACTACACCACATTATACCATACAGCTCACGCCTACCCAAGTTTATGCGGAGACGGGCAATGCGATTACGGCTCCTCAGCACGGCCGATTCTTGCTCTTTATCGACAGCGACAACAACCTGCGCTTTATCGGTACGGATGGCGAAGGTGAAGAGGTTCTCAACGCGGATGGCGATTGGGGATCGATCTCCGTGTCACCGGATGGAAACAGACTGGCGGCGACTACCGTGTATGAAGATTCGACCATTTTTTTCTTTGACCTAGAGCACGAGGACGGCAATAAACCGATAAAGCTCTATCATACGACGACTGCGGCCGATGTGGTTTCGTACGTCTCGCGTTATGCCGACGCGCTGCAGTGGGATGCAACGGGTCAGTATATTATGTACGACTCGTTTAATAGTTTGCCTGGCATAGATGGAGAAACGATCGATTTCTGGGATATAAAAATCGTCGATCCAATCAGTGAAACGATTACTTCGTGGTCGCCGCCGTTGCCGCCGGGGGTGCATTTGGCCAACCCGTCATTTTCGGGTGAAATCGTCGATGGAAAAATAAATGACTGCCGTCTGCTCTATGAAGTGGTCGACGAAAATGTTTCAGTAACGGCAATTCAAGTGTTGGATCGCTGTTCGGGTCAAGCAGGTCAACTACTGGCTTTTCCCGATGCGATTTTTACCTTTCCTCGCTTTATCGACAATGACAACGAGATAGTCTTTGAGTACTGGACACAGCAAGACGATATTTTTACTGCCGATTTATGGCGACTTCCGCTGAGCACGGATCGATTGAGTGGGACGTTGGACAGCCCTACATCGTTTGTGCGCGAGGCTCAGTCGCCCTATGCGTTTACGGTCGAAGATGAATCGGCAGTGATAACAGCAGTAGCAGAAGAGCAGATAGATGTCGTGCCCACCCATTTTTCTTTAGTGCAAAACTATCCGAACCCGTTCAATCCCGAGACGATGATCGCCTTTGATCTTGCCGTCTCGTCCGAGGTGACCTTGGCGGTATTTGATGTCAGCGGTCAGCGCATTTCCACGCTGGTAAATGGTTTTCGCTCTGCGGGTAGCCATACGGTGAATTGGCGCGGTGTGAATGACCACGGCGAGCCGGTGGGGACAGGTCTCTATTTCTATCAGCTAAGTCAGGTTGATCAGGCGGGGCAGCATATTAGGTTGTCTCGCAAGATGTTACTGCTCAGATAGAAACGTATGTGAGTCGGCTATCACAAGGGGACGCTGGTGCAGTTGTGCTAGTGTCCCCTTGCTGTAGGCATGAGGTATAGCGAGTGACGAATCATGATCAGTATCTGTAGCGCGTGGTTGTCTTGCGGCCTCATTTAGCATGTTGAATCGACGTGAAGCCAAACCGTAATAGCCCTTGATATTTGAGATAACGGAGGATTGTATGGAGGCCGGAACCCCGCCGCCAGAAGCCGAACAGAATGCCACAGAGCATACCCCACACTCCGCAACCCCAAATCCTATTCTACTGACCTTGTCCTGGGGTTTCTTTGGCATGGGCGGCTACCTGCTGTATTGGGCTGTCCGCCGTTATTACGGTGCAGTCGATACTGAGGAGGCAAAACTGGCATTCGCTACTTTGCTTGGTATAGCGGCATTCCCGCTCGGAGTATTTGTGCGACGGTGGGCGAATCACGGATTTACGAAAGCACTTGGTGGGGCAACTGATGCGACGGGGCCATATTGAAAATTGCAGTGCATTGTCATCTAATATGAGAGGTAGCAATATAATTGGAATCTGGAAGACGCAGGTATTTCTGTCTCTTTTGCTTGCCGCAACGGTGTACCCTCAAGAAGATATAATCGGGACCTGGAATCAGCTAATAGAACAAGACGAGGAAGACGTTGACGCTTCTTCCATACTTAAGATTAAAGCAGATGGCACAATGGAGTTGGTTATTGAGGGCCATTTTGCTTCGGATTCTATTGAGATTGGAGAAGATGTAGTAGAAGAACTACTGGACATTCCTTTCTTTACGGAAGGATTTGGGATATCGATTTTAGTGCAGGGCTCGTGGCAGGCAACAGAGACGCAAATCACTTTTTCGCCATTTGAAGTCAGCGTACATATTGATGGATTGTCCAGTCAGGCGTTTTTTGAAGGTTTGGCGCGAGATATGGTCGCCGCGCTTGCGGTCAAATTAGAGATATCTGAGGCGGATCTTCCGACGTATGAGCAGGAAACGGTTGCGCTCTTATTAGAAGAAATAAACCCGCAGGAATTGGAAGAATTGTTTAGTTCCGCCTTTGCTGAAGATTGGAATGTCCAATTTAGCTTTGATGAAGAACGTCTTATCTTCACGGACGAATTGGGTCTTGAGGAGACTGCATATACGCGGGTTGAGATTCGCAGTGCTGTGTTGGCAACAAGTTGGGGCGCCGTTAAAGCGATGCCGCGCTAAATATCGGCCCGATTTTTTTTGACGTACCGACCGCTGATTTAACGAAACCTCCCCAATAAACCAAGTGGACGGATGGAAGCGGCTATGGCGTCATGCAATGCAACGCCTTTCTAACCGAGAGAGACGGTTCCGGTTTTCGCATGCATATGGGTTGATGGGAGGCCCGGGTTGCAAATCACTACGAAGTGCGCATCGGATGCGCCTATTGTGAACGGGTCAACGTCGTGTGGCCGTTGCGCGACATAACGCAGAAGGATGCTGGGTTTACCGTTGTGCCAGCTACCCGCAAGGGGGGGTATCCGACAACTGAAGGCATCACGAACGCCACCGAAGATCCCTTGGGTGTGCTATAAACATGTGCCGATGAAGAGGCCGTGGCCGTGCTCTTCTTCCTCGCTTTGGCACAGGCGCATGGAGCGGTTCGTCTGGCAGGGCGAGATGCCCCGCTAAGCGTTCGCGATCGGTTTGCCGGCTGATGGACACGACCCTCATCAGCAGGCATCGACCTGAGAATCCATTTTCTTCAGACAAACGGTGCCCCACACAAATACCTCAGTGGTAAATATGATATAGCGCTGCAAAAACAAAACGCGTTTTAACGCTGACGAATTGGACAGTCAGTTCATGAAGAATGGGTCAAATTCATGCCAGATCATTCCGCCAATACATGTTTCAGCCGTTGCGCCACCGTTTCGGCCTCCCCCTCTTCCATCATATAGGGGTTGATCGAAATGCCCTCGTCGCCGCCCGAGACCTCGATGCGCGGCTGCCCGGCCGAGAGTGCATCGCGAACCTGTGTTGCGGTGATTCCCACTTGCTTTGCGTCCCAGGTGATCGACAGGTGCGGCGCGACATTTGAGCGTTCCGGCTGGCGTATGGAAGTTGTCACGGTCTCAACAGAGGTGCTCGCTTCGGCTATGACGGCCAGACGCCGCTCCCACTCGCGCCACTCGGCCTCGTGGTCGCGTGCAACCCATTGTTCGACGGCCGCCAGCAATCCCATGATCTCTTCCTTGCCCACTTTCATAGGCCGACCAATAGAGCCGTGCGGACAGCCGTTGGCAAAGGCGGCCTGCAGCAAATTTCTCTCTCCCAGTACCAGACCCGATACCTGAGGCCCGCGCAGGCATTTTCCACCCGAATAAGCCACGGCATCAACCCCCTGTTGCAGATACCAGTTGGGCGCATCAGGACGCTCCGCAGCAGCATCTACAATGGAAGGCACAGCACGCGCATGGCCACTGGCCGCCATATCTGCCACCGAGATCTGACCCCGTTCGGCCGCGTCGCCGAAAATAAAAATCATGGCGGTGCGGTCGGTATAAGCCGCTTCTAATTCTCCGAGGGTTTCGACTTCAACGAAGCGAGTGCCGACAGCAGTGATGGCACGGTCGTAGCCAACTCGGTGCGACTTTTGAACGATGATCTCGTTTTTCATGTCCTTAGTATCGGGCAACCGAGCCATCTTTGAGGAATCGGTGCCGGCCACACAGGCAGCAGTAAGTTGAGTCAGCGCCGCAGCGCAGCCAGCCGTGACGATGCCGTATTCGCACTGCATTACCTGGGCAATACGCAAGCCGACAGCATCCATCAACTCGGCTATTTTGACGTATCCGCTAGAGGCTTCGCCCATGGCCTGACGCACTTCTGGCAAAACCAGTGAGCCACTAAGAGTGGTAATGGTGCCAATGCAGTTTATGAAGGGACGAACGCCGAGATCGGCGTAGTTAGTGATCTGCGAAGTTGCGCTCATTGTCGGCTTTCTATATCGAGTGGACCTTAGAGTTGTGGTTACCATCACCTAGCAATATAGCATAGCAACCCAGCGTCGCAACACAGCAGGGCAACGGCTGATATTATGACGTCATAGCACAGACGAAAGGACATAACAACGAAGGCCACCGTTGTCGAATGCCACATACTCGCTGCCGCGGAGGCGTGGGAGCACGCCACCGCACCAGCGCGGGCCAGAGGACGGTAATACTCGAACTTGACTTGATCGCCCAAAAGCCTCTCTATAATTGACACAATAAATATCATTTTTACCCGGATCTCAATTTCAATTTATGGCTAGCTCTCACACGCTCGTTCAGGAAGTGCGCAAACTAACTCGTGATCTGTATCGAGTTTTGCAGGATCAGGTTGGAGTACGGCAGACCGAATTAGTCGAACATGTTATCTCATTGGCTCGTTCCCGCCGTCGGGGGGATGTCAGGGCAGAACGCGAACTCAGGGAATTAATCGCGACACTTAAGCCCGAAGATGCCGGGGTCGTTTTGCGTTCGATTGGCATTTTGTTCGATCTGATAAACATGGTTGAAGATCGCCATCGGGTTCGCGTATTGCGCGACCGCGAAGGTCGCAGCGGTGAGCAACCGCGTCCAGAATCGATAGGGGCCGCCCTGCAGAAGATGAGCGCCGCTGGATATGATGCCAAGCAGGTGCAGGTATTTTTGGATCAACTAGACATCGAACCTGTTTTTACGGCGCATCCAACAGAAGCAAAGCGACGGACACTGCGCTTACGCATGCGCCAGTTACAGCGGGATTTAGAGCGGCTAGCCGCATCGGATATATTGCCGCGAGAAGAACAGGAAATAGAGCGGCATATACTGGGCGAATTAACCTCACTATGGCAGACCGATTCCCATCGGCCCGAGCGCCCGACGGTACTGGAAGAAGTGGATCGGTCACTTTTTGTCATGAGCACGCTCTGGGATGTGGTGCCGAGGTTGTATCGCGAGTTGGAAGAAGGCTTGCATCGCTATTATCCGGGTGGAAATTTTGCACAGCCGCGTTTTTTGCATTTTAGCACGTGGATCGGAGGAGATCGCGATGGCAATCCATTTGTGACGAGCCAAATTACGGCGCAGACATTTAGCACGCTCCGTCGGGCGGCGCTCGAGGCACACCTCGATGAATGCAAAAAAGTATACCGACTGTTGAGCATGTCGACTCGATGGGTGGTGATAAATAGCGAAATAGAAACGGCATTAAAGACGGCAACGACGCAGTGGCCACAACTGGAACATCGCCTAGAGCGAGTCTCTCCTTTTGAGGTCTATCGACTTTTTTTGCGCGTCGTAGAGTGGCGATTGCAGCAGAGCTTGGCCGCGGCGCCATTCGCCGATGCGCCCGCTGGTGCCTACGGGCATGCGGCTGAGTTTGAACGAGATATTGAGTTGATACACCAGAGCCTTTGCGACAATGGCGCAGGGCGAGTTACGACGGCGGCTGTTGAGGATTGGTTGTGTCGCATCCGCGTGTTTGGCTTTCATATGGCGCGACTGGATGTCCGGCAAGAATCGAGCCATTATGAGCAGGTCGTGGCCGAGCTGCTGAAGCGTGCACAGCTATGTGCCGATTATTTGGGCTTGGATGAAGTCGGCCGACAGACGATTTTGCGCCAGACTTTGGGCCAATACGAACCCATCGTAGCCGAGGGGCTTTCCGAGGTGGCAAGTGAAACCCTAGCGCTTTTCCAATTGTTGACGCGTGCTGTACAACTCTATGGCCAAGAAGTGTTTGGCGGGCATGTTATCAGCATGACGCATCAGCCCAGTGATGCGTTGGAGGTGCTGTGGTTATTACGCTGGTGTGCGTGTGAAATCGGTTGGGATGGACTGGGCATGGGCCGAGTCGGCATTGTACCACTTTTTGAGACCATCGATGATCTCCAGCGTGCCGATAGCGTACTCAAGGCGCTGTTGGACAGTGCTGAATACGTAGATCTGGTGCGAGCCCAGGGCGGCGTACAGACCGTGATGGTCGGCTATTCGGACAGCACCAAAGACGGTGGTTATTTGGCTGCCTGCTGGGCGCAGTATCAGGCGCAGACCGCGTTGCATGCGATCGGCGATAAGAGCGGTATACAGGTGGTGTTTTTCCATGGGCGCGGAGGAGCGCTGGGTCGTGGGGGCGGTCCGGCTGCACGCAGTATTCTATCGTTACCCCCTCATACCGTGGGCGGAGCCATTCGGATGACGGAACAGGGGGAAGTGCTCGCCGCGCGCTACGACAATGCCGACATCGCCTTTCGCCACTTGGAGCAAATTACGGCGGCGACGTTTTTGGTTGAAGGTGAGGTCGGACAAGAACCCGAAACAGAGTGGGTCGAGATCGTGCGTTTATTGGGGGATAGGGCCTATCGGGTCTACCGCGATCTCGTCGAGATGGACGGCTTTGTAGACTATTTTCGGGCGGCTACACCGATCGAAGTTATTGAGGATTTGCCTATTGGTTCGCGCCCGTCGCGGCGGCGAACAGAACCGGCTTCGCTGAGCAGTTTGCGTGCTATCCCCTGGGTATTTGCCTGGACTCAGAGTCGGGCATTGATCCCGGCTTGGTTTGGAATGGGTACGGCATTGGCCGAATATGCGCAGTCTAATGCAGGGGGTTGGCACCAACTGCAGAGCATGTACGAGCAGTGGCCTTTTTTTCGCGGCACGGTGGACAATGCCGAACTCGCTCTGGCCAAAGTGGATATGGAAATAGCGCACGTCTATGGCCGGCTTATGGGGCAAGAGCATGAACGCGAGGCCATTTGGAAGAAAATCGACAGCGAATATCAGCAGACTTGTAGGTCGCTGTTGAAAATGATGGGCCGCCAAGAATTATTAGAGGAGGTTCCTTGGTTGCAGCGGTCTATCGAAGAGCGCGACCCCTACGTAGACCCTCTGAATCTAATTCAGGTCGAATTATTGCAGCAACTGCGTTCCGGTGCTGGTGGGGAATCCGAAGAACTGCGGGATCTGCTGCGCCAGAGTATACAGAGCATTGCCGCCGGCCTGCGGACGACCGGATAACGGTGGTGGAGGAGTCGGTTAAAGTTAGCAGTGAAAATGTGAGCAATTATCGGAAGGGCTTGCACCGATGACACAAATTTATCCGGATGATCTAGCGCGGGCGAGGTAAATTATGGACCATCGTCCACTCGACTCGCCTGGGATAAGGAACCTTACGCGATTCACCGTCGTGCCATGGTGCCAGTGCTCCTTCCAAGTCCCCTGCATCGCAAGCTAGACGGCACAGCTTTGCGGGAAGATTCACAATGCCGTCTATAAGCAAAACACCCCGAGACCATAAAGTCTCGGGGCGAAAAAAGATGTGCTGAAATGCCAAGTTACTTGACCAGCTTAGAAGCTATAGCCCAGTGAGAAGTCGATCAAAACACCTGCAGTATCATTGTCTTCCATTATTGCGTTTCCATTTACGTCGTAAGTAGCATATTCTTTATCTACACCCAAATAAACTCCGTAGCCACCGCCTAAAGAAAGATCTAAGGATTCGTTGAGGCCCATTCGATAGCCTACCACCGGGCCTACCTGAGAAAACTTCTTAAAAGAATCTCCTTTTTTAACTATTGCTTCACCTCTATTTATCACAAAGGCCAAGCCGCCCCACAAACTATTGCCCTCGGCGTTCAAGGCGTAACGACCAGAAACGGCAATCTGTCCGTCTAATAAAGGCCCAGCTCCGAGAGAGATGTTGCCCGTTCGGTACTCAAGACCGGCTAATCCAGTCATCGAACTTAAGCCGACCCTGACACCAACCTGGGCATCAGACTGAGATGGCATTCCTACAAACATGCAGGCGATGGCAAACACGACAAACCCCTTTTTCATATTCTTCCCTCCTCAATTTTAAGGTTATACTTAAAATCATATTAAGAATTCTTAATTACGTCCAGTAAAATCACGAATTCTTAATTGCGTCCAGTCGGAAAACACGACGTCTGTGGCAAACGTCGCCACTGTCGGCTATAAGATGTATCGCAAGTGAGGAGAATTGATTGGGTTGCAAGTGGTGCCTAAAAAATTCTGCCGCGTGACGTTCCGATTGTCCTCCAGGTGTTTCTTTGCAGAGCGACAAGAATAATTGAGATTAGGCTTAATTCCAGTAGCGGTATTGATGGGATGGATATACACGAATTACAAAAGCCTTTTTGATGGATTATTTCAAGTAAATCCATAGGTTAAAGTATCCTTCGGTCTATTCACAATACAACTGGCGTACGCACATACCATCAATAATGAGTTCACCACATGAGCCAACCTAACACAGCGATTATCGTCGGTGCCGGACACCGGGCGATTACCTATGCCTCCTACGCCCAGCGCCATCCAGAGCAACTGCAGATCGTCGGCGTGGCCGACCCCACCCCGCTGCGCCGCGAGCAGACGGCAGCGCGCTTCGGCCTGAAGCCCGACCAGTGCCACGCCTCCGCCGCAGCACTGGCCGAGCGGCCCCAACAAGCCGACTTTATCATCAATGGAACGATGGATCACCAGCACGTGCAGACCGCGTTGCCCCTGTTGCGGCGCGGCTACGATATGCTGCTCGAGAAACCCTTTGCCACCAGCGAGGCTGATCTATGGGAGCTAGTCGCAACCGTGCGGCAACACCAGTGCAAGGTGGCCATCTGCCATGTTCTACGCCACGCGCCGTTCTATGCGGCGATTCGCCAGCAGGTCGCCGACGGGGCCATCGGTCGGGTCCTCAATATACAAGCCGTCGAACACGTTTCCTACCACCATATGGCCGTCGGATTCATCCGCGGCAAATGGAGCCGGAGCGACTACTGTCAGTCGCCGATGCTGATGGCTAAATCCTGCCACGATCTCGATCTGATCGCCTGGATGAAAAGTGGCGTTGCGCCGACACGGGTCGCCAGCTTCGGCAGCAACTTCCAATTTCGACCCGAAAACGCTCCCGCCGGGGCTGGCAGCCGCTGCCTCGTCGACTGCCCGATCGAGAAAGAATGCTGCTATTCGGCCCGCAAGCACTATATAGACCACCCGGAGCGCTGGTCCTTCTACGTCTGGGATTCGCTTGAGCATATCGAAGCGCCGACACTCGCGGACAAACTCGCCTCGCTCGAGACCAGCCCGTACGGACAGTGCGTGTGGAAGACCGATATGGACGTAGTCGACCACCAGTCGGTGGCGATCGAATTCGCGGACGGTTGCACCGCAACTCTCAATATGATCGGCGGCTCACCCAAGCCCTCACGCAGCATTCATCTGCTCGGTACTAAAGGTGAAATACAAGGTAACTTAGAAGAGAGCACCTTCGCCCTGCGCCATATCGACCCGCGGCCGGGGCGCGAGTACGAAGAGCAAATCATCGACGTCGATGTTCAGGGCGATATGACCGGCGCCAGCGGCGGGCACGGCGGCGGTGATATGCGTCTGGTCGCCGATTTTCTCAAGCTGCTCGACGGTGCCGCACCTTCGATATCTACCACCACCATCGAAGACTCGATTAGCGGTCATCTGATCGGTTTCTGCGCCGATCGCTCTATGCGTCAATCGACGACTGTAACAATCCCGACCACTCAGGAGAAGCTGGTATGATTCACTGGGGCATTATCGGACCCGGCCACATCGCTCGCGTCTTTTGCAACGGACTCCGTTTTACCGACAAGGGCCAGGCGACCGCTGTCGCCAGTCGCGATCTGCAAAAAGCTCGCCAATTCGCCGCAGACTTTTCTATTGCCACGGTCCACGACTCGTACCAGGATCTGTTGGCCGACCCTTCGGTCGACGCGGTATACTTCGCCACGATCCATCCGGCGCATCTGCAATGGGTCGAGCTGGCTGCCACAGCCGGTAAGCATATTCTGGTCGAAAAACCCATTGGGATCAACGCCGGCGAAGTCGCGGCGATGATCAAAGCAGCACAGTGCAACGATGTCTTCCTGATGGAAGCCTTTATGTACCGCTGCCATCCACAGATGCAACGACTAGCGACACTGATTCAGCAGGGCGCAATTGGCGCGGTGCAGATGGTGCGGGCCTCTTTCGGCTATCACGCCGAATATGACCCCCACTCCCGAGCCTACGACCACGACATCGCCGGCGGCGGTATCCTCGACGTAGGCGGCTATACCGCGGCGACACTGCGTTTTCACAATGGCGTCGTCGGCCAGATCAGCACCGGCGTGGCCTGCAATATTCCGAGCGAAATCGTGGTCTTTGGCAGCGAGGGCATATTGACCGTGCCGCAGCCTTGGCTGCCCTCGACGCCCTGCCGCACCGCCCGCGACCCACTACCGCCCGAGACCGAATTTCCCCCGAGCACCCTACTACTGCAGCAGGGCGGGTTCACCTCGGAGATCACCGTCGAAGTCGACCGCGACCTTTTCAGCTACGAGGCCGATATGGTCGCCGACCATATCTCCGCGCGCCAGGCGCCGGCGATGAGCTGGGCCGACAGCTTGGGCAATATGCAGCTGATGGACCGCTGGCGAGCCGAGATCGGACTGAGCTACCCGCAGGATTCGTCGCACCGAGCAGCAGGACTATCTACGCCGCTCAGTGAATAGATCGTAGAGGCCGGCCAAATAAAAGAGCAACCCGCAGCAGTGTCCGAGCGAACCTGCCGCAGTGCGCTTACTCGATATGGTCGTGAATCTACGTGCGCTGCTCCGATAATGGATGCGCTGACATTTGCGTAACAGCAATTGGTAACCATTTGACCCGCTTTCGCTACACCCGGAACTGCACTATGATCGAAATTGCGCAAGCCATCGACCCTCAACGACCAAGTTCCTCTGCATCGCGTCGGAAAGGAATCCACTGCTCATGTCGAATTACGTAGCCGCCTACGACCTCGAAGCCGTCTACGCATGGTGGGAACCCCTGGGCAGCGATGCCGATGGCTACGAAGCACACGTTCAGTATGAGGGCCCGCGACGAGAGGAGTTTCTAGCCGGAGCCCGAGCTGTGGCCGAAGCCCACCTGCGCGCCGGGACTCCGGCGACCTTCTTCATCGTCGCCAAGCTACTCGATCACTGCGCGGCGGAACTGCGCGAAATACTCGACCACCCCGAATTCGACCTGCAGTGCCACAGCTATACCCACCCCGACCTAATCGGTATTTCCAACGCCGAACAGGCCCTGCGCTACGAGTTGATCGATGCCAAGAAGCGCATCGAGGACACCTTCTCTCGACCGGTCATCGGTCTGACGGCACCGGGCGCCTATACAAGAGGTTTTTGCGGCCAGCAGCGCCTCCTCGACATGATGGCCGAGGCCGAGTACCGCTATGTGCGCACCTTCGGCGCCGGGCCCGATCAGAGCGTGCCCGCGCCGCTGCACCAGCCTTTTTGGTATGCCGAGGACGGCCATCCCAATCTGCTCGAAATCCCCTCGCATGCCTGGCACGATAATATCCTCACCGGCCAGCCGGGGCGTGTCCACTGGCCCCCGATCCTGCCTTGGGCCTACCCCACCCGCATGCCGACCGATGCGCAGGGGGTTTACGCCGCCTATGCGCCGGGCATCGACTACGCAGCGGAGCAGAACCTGTTGACCTATGTAACTATTTTTCACCCCTGGTCGATCTACCGTATCAGTGACCGCGCCAGCCAGATCGAACTGCTGCTCGACCACGCCGGCCAGAAACAGGAGATCGCCTCGTGTAGCCAGATCTACCAGCATCTCTGCGCGCACCGACACCTGGCTGCTGCGCATCCGCCGCAATAGGCCATATCTGTGCAGCCCAATATTCTCTTTGTCCTGACCGATAACCAGCGCCGCGACCTACTCGGATCGGCTTCGAATCCAATCATCCACACTCCGACGCCGGATCACCTGGCAAACCGGGGCACCCGCTTCACCCATGCCTTCGCCACGACCCCGATCTGTGCCGCCAGCCGGGCCAGCATTCTCACCGGGCTCTACGAGCGCCGTCACCAATTTACTTTCGACGCCCCGCCGCTGCGCTCCGAGTTGGCCCGCACCAGCTATCCGGCCCTCTTGCGCCAGGCCGGCTACCGCACTGGGCTGATCGGCAAACTCGGCATCGAATCGCGCGGAATAGGTGATATCGTCGATATAGAAGGGGCGCCCGAGATCATTCCCGAACTCTTCGACCATCTCGACAACTACGAGCACTGGACTCCGGCAGGGTACGAAATACCCCAGGAAGACGGCTCGGTTCGCCACCTAACTGATCTCACCGGCGACAAGGCGATCGCCTTTATCCGCGACAGCCGCCAACCCTTCTGTCTTTCCATCAGCTTCAACGCCCCGCACGCCCAAGATGACGATCCACGACAGTACATCTGGCCAGAGAGCGAAGACCCGCTCTATGCGGATACGGTCTTCCCCTCAATCGCCGATCTGGCCGAGTTCGACTCCCTGCCTCCCTTTCTACAGAAGGCCGAAAGTCGGCGCAGGTGGGCGCTGCGCTACGATACGCCGGAAAAACACCAGCGCAGCATGCGCGGCCTCTATCGCATGGTCAGCGGCGTCGACCGCAATCTCGGTCGGATCCTGTCCGAACTCGAGCGCCTCGGCATCGCCGAACACACCGTGGTCATCTTCAGCTCCGACCA
>JACLAC010003807.1_pt1 | contig 36165 bp, 13 predicted proteins | sample 8027881 | NCBI WGS metagenome assembly JACLAC01 (sample SAMN15725517, study PRJNA655200) | protist metagenome | isolation source: fluorescence activated cell sorting (FACS) single amplified genomes of... | place: Spain: Blaines Bay Microbial Observatory, Mediterranean Sea | collected 2016-01-19 | reverse complement strand
TGAGGGTCTGCAGTCGAAATCAGCACCCCTTTGGATATGGCCGCTTCTTGTGTTATCAAAGCGTATCCACAGCATATTTGTCTTACGAATGTTCAATGACACTATTGCTGTATTGTTTGGATATGCTGCTATACTCCTGTTCACAAAGGAGAGGCTCCGTCTTGGTTGCATTCTGTATTCTTTGGGAGTTGGGGTAAAAATGAACATGCTTCTCTACGCTCCAGGTGTTTTCTTGGTATTGCTTATGGCTGGTGGGATCAGGGAAACAGTCGTCTGTTTGATTATTTGTGGAGTCGTCCAGCTGGTTACCGGGTACCCGTTTTTAAGCACTTTCCCAAAGGAGTATTTATCGAAAGCCTTTGAGCTCGACAGGATCTTTTTCTACAAATGGACAGTAAATTACAAGTTTTTAGATGAAGCAACTTTTGTTTCCAAACCAGTAAGTTTGTTATTGTTGGCACTGACAGCTACATCCTTGTTGCTTTTTGGTTGGAAGTGGATATTTGAGAACCAGGCTGCCTTGGAGAGTGAAAAACAGTGGAATATTAAAAGGAAAACACATCTGAAGGATAGAAGTGCCACATCATTGATTGGATTAGGGAATTTAAACGGAAAGTTCATTGTCGTGACGATATTAACGAGCAACTTCATCGGCGTCTGCTTCGCTAGAACGCTGCACTACCAGTTTTACAGCTGGTATTATCACTCTTTGCCTCTACTTTTGTGGCACACACAGTGTTCTGCATGGCTATCAGTGGCGCTATGTGCTGGAATTGAAGTTGCATTCAATGTTTACCCATCTACAGCATTCTCTTCGGCACTCTTACAGATCTGCCATTTATTTATTCTCATCGGGTTGTACCTCGCACCAGCACCCCTCGCTAGGGCTTCGAGATCCAAGATGCCTACAAAATTAGAATGAAAAGAAACTGAATGGGTACATTTGTAACCGTTTACATGCACGAAGAACAATCCATGGGTTTATCTTGTCACACTACTATAAAAAATGTCGCGATCGAAAAATATTAGTCACCTTCTTTATGACTTCCACTATCAAAGTAAAACGATCGACACAACAAGGTTTCACAATCTTGGCGTTGCAGAACGAATACTCCAGCGAAGAACCCAATAAAGAAGAGAATATAGCTGCGATCACTGATCGATTTGCAATAAAGTGTCGCCCAATGTGAGCGAGATGCTCTGTCCCCCCCCTCCTCATCATCATAACCAGGGGTGACGAGGTTCATAAGACTAGATAGAATATCCCTCAGCACGCGCTGTATTCTTGAAAACTTTGTAGTTTCTGAACCAATGAATCCAATATGTACTTCCATATATTTAGTCATGCGATTTTTCCTTTCTTCTTGTCTTTTAACTTCGTCGGATTTTTCCAGCAAGCGGCGCGTTTTTACTGGTGTCAAGCTCCATGCTCGGAGCGCTGAATCACTTTTTGTGATATTTATAGTATGTAACCCTATAGATGCTTCATCAAAAAAATGTATGTATCCGCAACCATTGCAATGACCTGCACCTTTGCATGGAAGTTGATGTGCCTCTAGCCCCATTGATCTCAGAGCATCACAAGATTTGAAAAGTCTGTCAAGGGGTATTTCTTCCCACAGTTCATCTGTCAAAGGAAGAATTTGTTCTTCAAACGTAGATCCCAGGTTTTCAATGCAACCGCACAGCATGTGATGAATTACACTGAATTCACATTCTGCTGCCATAATTTTGTTTCTCTGGGCCAAAATCACTGCTGAGCACACATAAAGAATATAGGACGGTGGACTACAGAGCAAGACATCCCACACTCGGCATATGACATCAACATTCTTAATATCATGTGCAAACCAAGTAATAACCCAACTGGTGGCAAAGAATGGCTGCACATTCGCTTTTTCCAAAAAGTCATACAAATTTTTATCCCTGAATTTGACGATTCTCAGCACAAGAGGTATAATCTTGCCGAGTACCAAGAAATCTGAGGCCATGAAATCTTGCAAGTAGTGCAAAGAGAATTTATCTACGGCGTGGTATAGAAGTGCCAGAGTCTTCTGTTCAGTAGATGTAGTAAAAGTAGCAGTTACAAGAGCTTTGTCATCATCACTGCAACCGCCAGCAGCAGAGCAAGCGGCGTGTTCATCTGTCATTGTCTCCGATACATCTGACTCCGTATCTGACGAAGATCGCGAGTCCGCGTCCCACATAGCTCTGTCTCTTACATCAAGAGCGTTTGGCGACGTAGCAGCTCCTTTTCTCCACTCTTTACTTCTCCCGTGTTCATCATGGGAGGAGTGCCGGAAAATCAGAAGGAGCACTGTGACTATATCGTGGAAACCTTGATAATAGTGCAAATTTGAATTCTTTGATAAAAAGGATAATATGGTTTTACATAGTACCCGTCGCTCTCGTTTAAGCAACTCATTTGACCAGGCGTGTGAGGGTGACTGAGTCAAATGATACAAACTTCGCTCGATGTCGATTTCCACTTGACTCGCGTCTCGATGCTGCTGACACGTTTTCTGCACTTGACAGTATTTCATATAGTAAGTGCTATCGTATCTATCAATGTCCATTAATATGGTCCATACTCGGGAGCGCAACTCACCATTTACGAAACCTCCAGGTTTTCTTGCGTAAGATCGAAGAACTTCAAGGTTCACCATGGTTTGACCCAAGAGATGCTCTATACTTGCTTTATTTCCAGAAGACTTTTTTGGGGATTTCTTCGGGACAGAATGGACTGTCTTCCATGTAGCTTCAGCACTCTTAACAGGAGTAACGACTCCATCGCGAACACTAACTCTACTTTTCCTCATGTGCAAAGCTTGTTTCACACCTCTTTCGGGGGATAAGAGACGACTCAAATGAAGTCAAAATTGGTGATCTTTCAAGTAAGAACTATCAGGCAAAATTTAGCAACAAAACCCAGTCACTAATCCTTCTGATACAGCCAGGAAAGGAGAAAATAATGCCAAATTCATTCGTCCGGTCTGGACCACTCTCAAGCTCCTTTCTAGACAGTTAAGGTTTACAAAAGGAACCAACGAATCGTGAAAAAAGAGTTATGATCATCAATTTAGCTTTAATCCCTAGATTTTCCAGTTTCGTCGACTGGCGAAACCCCTCTTCCAAAATACCCTCTCCCTGAAGAGGGGTAAGTTGGTGTTTTCTATTGAATTGTTTTCTATTATTGGATCTGACTGACACTCGACAACCTCCGAGTCAGACCCCACAGTGTGTTTCTCTGGAATGTATTTGTCCACATTTTCAATCAAGCAACCATAAGAAGGGTGATATTAAGCCTAATATAGAGGTTAAAGACTGAAAAATAGTCTAAATACCTCAAAAAATGGAAAAGCATGGGGATGCTGTGAGGCATAGCGTGTTGAAGCTTTGCCTCACAGATAGTGAAGAAAGTGACGATAAAGGCACCGAAACTTCTAAGCGATTAAGGTCTCATATGTTTTACTACCAAAATTCTTCTGATAGTGGGGAAAATGATGTGGAAATGGGTACTAGAAAGAAGTCGTGCAGTGTTGACTCAGTTCCTCCTGTGTTGGCTAGTGATAATAGTGATTTTAGTGCAGGAAGAGGTGAATCATCTGAGAGTGTGGACTCATCTGAATACTCAAGCGGCATGGATGTTGATCAAAGAGGCAGTAAAGGTGAAAGATCAGACGCAGAAGACTCTGAGTCACCTTCTGAATCCTTGAAACTGGAAGAACACAGTTATGACCCTATTTACGGTCCCCATGTAGCAAACGAAAACGTTACCAGAGTTTTGGAGTCATGGGAGGGCAGAGAGTTGCACAAACCTGACGCTTTCCTATTTAAGCTGTTGGAAAAAAGAGGCTACGACAGCCGCATCATTCCTGCTCAAAAAGTACGAGCAAAACCAACAAAAAAGCAACTTGATGACTATACTTGCCACTTTCTTGATGCAGTAAGACTATCAGACACAGAAACTATTAAGGAGCTTTATAAAAATGGGACAACAATGAATGCTTGTAACAAGTTCGGTGAGTCAATATTGCACCATGCATGTAGGAGAGCTGATTTCCGAACTGTGGAACTTCTTCTCGATCTTGGAGGGGATATCAATGTAGTGGATGACTACGGACGAACCCCACTACATGATGCGTGCTGGAGATCTGATTCGAGATTCGATATCGTCACAATCCTTCTCACCAGAGAGCTTGATTTACTTCGGCGTGCCGATATCAGAGGTGCATGCCCTCTGAGCTACATCCCTGAAAATATGTGGCGCCATTGGTGTGCATATTTCTTTCATCAAAAAGATAACTTTTGGGCACATTCACCTATAGATAGAAGTTGAAATATTAGAGTTTATTCGTCACCAAACGACGGAGAAACAGACACTCCGCATAGTGTTCACAGACGACTACTTTGGAGCACCCTCACTCGCAACGAGTGCGGTAGTGCTCACTAAGATTTAAATCCAATAGCGCTTAAATATTCGCCATTCGGTCGCTCTTTCTTCATTAAGCATTTACATAATTGGATAGTTACTGCTACTTTCGCTCATCCCCCTCCCATTTTGAAAGATGGAAAAAAGAGCCCACTGCTCACTTCACTTGAAGAGGCCATCAAGTGCGTCCCCACCACTTTGCGCACCTAATGCATCAGTAAACTTTCCTTCTGGCAAAGTGTCATATATTTCCAGAAGTTCATCTACTACAGTACTAAAATCAGGTCTATCTGAAGGTGTATGAGCCCAACAACGCTCTACTAAGCGACTCACCTTCGGGGGTACTCTATAGGAAGGCATGTGAGGTCGCTCCCCTTTGACGATTCTGTCTCGAATAGTAGGTACATCTAATCCAAAGAATGGTATTTCTCCGGTGAAAAGCTCATTCAAGAGTACTCCAAATGCGTACACATCTACGGACTTGTTGAAAGGTTTATTTTCCAACAATTCTGGTGCCATGTATGCAGGCGTGCCCGCTTGAGTGTTTTTGCATTTGACTAGACCAAAGTCGCAAACCTTCAATCTACCATCTATTGCACGCAAAACATTATGTGATTTGATATCCCTATGGATAATAGCTGGTTTAAGGCTATGCAGGTACTCTAATGCACTGCCAATATCGACTGCCATTTGCACGATGTCATGATCGCAAAAGTTCTCTTTGTTTTCATGAAGGATGTTGTACAGTGAGTTCTCACACAACTCCATTACAAAGCATAAATTGGGTGGCACCATGCATGCACCCATGAATTGGACAATGTTACTGTGCTTGACCTGTGACATAACAAGCAGTTCGTCCATGTATTCTTTTGTGAGCTCATCCCCTTGTCTCGCGTCAAATAGAGTCTTGACAGCCACTCCTTGATTCTTATAGTATCCTTTATAAATTACTCCAACGCCACCTCCACCAATACGATCACTCATCTCGATCTGGTCAAAGTTGATATGGTCCCAACCATCTTCCTTACTCTCCATCATTCTCTCAACGCCAGTAACCAACTAGAGAGTGAATGGATCTAAAGACTAGAATTAAAATTTAAAAATCAAAGAGTTAGAACTAGAACCTCATTCTTAAAGTGTGCGAACAAAAGGTGTACATCATGAGGAATGAACGCTTTCCCCTTCTAGCATTTCGAAAGCATTGAACGTCATGTCTGGCTATATAACCAGAGATTTATGAAGAAAAAAACGTTACTTTTTCGGAAATACCAAAAAGAGATGACACAACTCACCTTCAAACAGAGATAGAAGTATTCTCCTCCCGAACAGAAAACTTAGTAGTGTAGGTGCGTGCGTCCTCCTTGAAATTCCCGAAAAGGGGCATTTTTTCAACCCCGAAGAAACACAGACAAATTGACACACTGGCACACTGGCAGACTGGCAGAATTGATCATTCTTTTTCTGAAGTTCTTCGACTGAAACATAAAATTTTGAGCTTCTCCTGTGTGGTTTTGAAACACAGCAAGAGAACCAGGGTAGCGGCAGGGTATTTTCGTCTTGTTTTTGCGCGTGCAAATTGGACATAATGGCTGAAAGATTTGCTGATGAGGAGATTCATCAAGGAAAGACAGCACTGCAGCACGAGGTAGATCTTTTGTACAAACCGCCAAGTCATGACGTCGGGCGTGCACCAGAGCTGACTGTAGCGGATGTGAAGCGCTTGATTGATGAAGCATTGATGTCTTGGATGCCTCATTCTTTGAAGTTTCAAAAGCTCATCGATGATGCAATGAAGCTTGCATTGAAAGAACATACTCAAACATCAGAGGGTCAAAGTGCGCTGAAGGAGAAGAAAGCAATGCGGGAAATGGTGAAAGCCCTCAATACCAAGGTTGAAGAGTGTTGTATGGAGATGAAAACAACCAAGACATTCGCCACGCGTCTCAAATCGCTAGAAGCCAGGATTGACAGAACACACGTTGTCCTAATGGAGGTTCAGCAGGAGAGCAAAGATGGCAGAGATAGATTGCTAGCTGAAATTCTACGTGTAGAAAAAAAATGCGATGAGAGCCTGACGCACGAACGAGCGAAGCGGATGAGTTTATTTAATCGCTTCGCTAAAAAGCACTTCAACGATTTAGAGAACTTGAAACTGAGTGTCCAAGACAATTTGTCTAAACTACAGCAACGAAATGAAAAGGAATGGCAGGAGCAGGAGAAGCTTTTGGGTATTCTTAGAGAAAAGCTGGACATGGCGCTGATCCGCAGACTTGGGTATTTACCTGCTCCAAGCACCACCACTGATGCAGGTTACGGCAGCAACATGTACAGCACCATGCAGAGTGATAGATGGCTTCACTCTCTACCTCAACCAGTATCGAAGGTAGGAACAGCGTCTTCTCCTGGTTTAGAGGACTTAGTAAGTAGACAAAGACAAGATGCTGGTATAAGTGCTGAGAAAAGGGACTGTTTATCGACCTATTCCCCCAGACCTATTACTGCTCGTAGAGGACTGGAGATAGTTGATGATGCATCGGTCGGCGACTCTTCGGTAGAAACTGTAGCAATCCCAATCAGCACCCTGGCTCCTATTCCTATAACTTCTAGCAGTGGGAGAGAAGGTGAATACTTAGCCTTCCCTGGAATGTTCGATCAAGGACTTGACGCCGCGGGTTTGATTGAATCTATGGACTGCCGGATGGAGGATTTAGCTGGTGAAATTGAGCGTCTACGAGTGATCCAGGCTGGCAAAGCTGGCATTGAAAGGTTAGTGAAAGAGCGCAATCGACGGGAAGCAATTGGAATATTCAGTGATGTAGAAGATGCCTACTACGACTACAACTTGTGTGGCGAATACAGTAACACCTGCTCAGGCTCTGAGCCTGGAGCTGATGACGTTGAAGTGACTGCACCAAGCGTTACAGCAAAAGTAGAAGTGGATTCAAAAGCCAAAGTCAAAGCTAAAGCTAAAGCTAAAACCGTCACAAGCTCTACCAAAAAGAAGGCGTCATCAATACGCAGACCGATCAACCAAGGGCAAAAATAGTTGGTAGAAAAAATAATGGAAAATAGTAGTATGGTGCGTCTGTGTTTATGTCCTCTGTGTAGTTTCAACATGAGTAACCTAGGGTTGATATTATTGATTGTGTCACTCACTCGCCGTATGATGGTAATGAAATATTTCCCAAACCACCAAGTATCTTTTCACGTATCATAAGCAACTGCAGGAGCAATGGTGTTGGTAGTAGCAGTGATAGCAGACATGGGGGTCGCATCTAGCGTCTGGTCTTTCGAAGGTCTGCGGTGGCACTCCTTCTTGGCAAACACTTTTCTTTATATAGTTACAAAACTGTGTACAATCCCTTTGCGGGATATTTACATTCTTGTTATTACAACCGCCCCGCAAGCGGCTACATTCAAAAGGAGACAAACGATGTGCACGGTTCCTTTATACTCTAAACCTTAAATCTCGGCTTAAATGACGAAGACACTGCATGAGGAGTGTTGGACCGTATCGACAATTGTTTCTTTAGGTGCGCTGCGTCGAATCACTACGATATCAATCTGATCTTCATTGGCCAAATGAGTCAGTGTCTGAGCAACAGTTGCACCATTGGTAGTGTTTACAATACGAACTTTGCCTTCAATTTGTGACTCCAGGAGCAACATCTGCATTTGGTCTCTGATTCTGGCATTGTTCTCGTCATTCCACCCTGGTTTCGTCGGTTGGTTCGCTGGCACATTCTCACCATCAATCCACAATCCTGCTCTAGCTCCCATTTCGAAGCGCTGGATGCGACCATCACCACGAGGTTCCGTAGGCTCTACAACTGCAGCAAGAACAACTAGATCGCCCGGGCGCACGACGAGTAGCGTCTTCATAAACAGTTCCGAGATTGCGACAGAATCTGTATTATCAGTGTATATCATAAACGTCCTTGGAATAGAAATAGAAGGGAAAGGGCGCGTGCGACTCGCTTTCTTCGTCAGCAGAACGGGAATATTGACTTCCGGGCTCGTACATAACCACAATGGAACAGCACCATCTCCACCTTCACCGAAGACCCGATCATCTTCCAGGCCATATACTACCACGTGGCTATTGTTGATGTTCATGCTATCCAGCAAAGCAGCGCTGACATCACTGATCTTATCAACATAAGCGCTTTCAACAGAATAGCAATGATCAGGAAGTTTGTACTGCAGCTTGCACCGCCGCACCAGGTCCTGGTGAAGGTGTGACTTCATCATGCCTGTCAGCCTTCGATCGTGAGATTCTTCCACTGTAAGGGACATCGCTGTAATAATACCATGCTTGAAAATATGTGTCGCTGCATCGAGAGCAGCATAGCTGCTCATAGTACCATTCACTACCACGAGGATATTCGTCTTAGTTATGGGTATCCTGGAATGGTCAGCCATGATGCTCATCATTACTGACTCACATGCATTAAAAAGATCTCTACAAGTTAAGCCACCATCGTTCACTGCTTGTTCATAACCAAATCCAGGCTCTAGTGTCTTCGCAAAGAGCTCGTTGGCTACCTTGTTGCTCAACATCGAGCTCTTCATGTTGCTAACTTCAGTCAAATAAGCTCCATAGTTATCATCTAAAAGCTCCACTACATGATCATAATTACTCGGGTTAGGAGCTTTGTAAAATGACTTATCCTTAGAGGGCGGGATGCCCAGGAGGATGCCAATACACTCCACTAACTTTATCACGGCCACGGAAGGTCTCTTCATAGACTTTAAGCTACTCATCGCTTTTTTTAACAAAAGGACAGCTACTGTGTAATCAGTTTTCCAGAGAGCCTGCTGGTACTATACGTCCCATTTTCCAAACTCAGAACCCCTAACGAAACGTTGTTTGCTGGGTTTTCACTTCACTTCTTTAAGCTAAGTTCGGTTACTTTCCTTTCCTTTTCCCTTCAAAAATCAGGATATACGCATCTTTTGGATAGCTTGTCAAGTCAATCATGGCTGGAAGCTCAATGTTTGTAACTGGGGGTCAGTAGTGTGAATTGACTGATTAATAATCAGTACAAGCTGCGGCTGCATCTTGGCACAATACAAACCGTTGCATGCTGTTGTGAATAATGCAGGTGTTGGGCTCGGACACGGAGTCACCAACTCGGATGTCATGAACGTGAATGATTACGGACCCAGAAGGGTTGTGGAAGCATTCTTACCTCTAGTAAATCCCGATGGTGGTCGTCTGATAGGCACTAGTAGCGGGGCTGCTTCCGGCTACGTAGGAGGGACTATGTTTGGGGACCCAGTTGACTCCGTTCCGCTAGAGGACAGGGCGCCTCTCAGGGATTTTGATTGCACGTGAGAACAGCTAGAGGATATATGAATAGGGAGGAAGAAGCTGATTACGGAGAAGGGCAAAAGGATTTGCCTCCTATGGATTAAGCCGTATTAACGGCTTATCACATGCTACTCGCTAGAGAGAATCCGAATTTAGTATGCGCCACTTTATCTCCTGGCTTCATCAAAACGAAGATGACTGAAAACTTCACTAATTTTCGCGTGAAACATCATGAAAAGAGGGTGAATTAACCTAAATATAACACGAAGAAGAACTTCTTACTCGAATCCACCTATTGGCCATTTTATTATAGTGAGTAATTAACGTTTTATTCCATTTAGAGTGCAATAATAATGTACCTATCGCGTTTCCGTCATGAAGGATGAAGGTAGCGCGAGTGCTTATTGTCCTTCAGACGTGCGCCATGGTCGGCGAGTTTGGAGGAATATTGGTCTCCATTAATTCCAATGATGGTGCGTGAGCGATGTGATACGCCTTATTCCCATGGATTTAAGCACAATAGGGTCAAGAAATCCTGAATCCTGGAAATGCGCTTGAAATGGTCTTTTATTTGACCAAGAAAAGCTCGGTTTCACAGACTTGAACACTGAACAGGTCCAGAAAGGCACTATACTCGCGAAAGCTTCATTTGTCGAACAGGAAAGAATAACTCCCATTTTATACAAAAAGATTATCGCGGAGAGAGTCTATAAATTGTTGTAATTTCCTAAGTGCGTCTGTTTATCAGACTGAGCAGATGGGAGACTCGGGAGATACAAATGTACGCGTCGCTGTGCGATGCCGGCCTCTGAGCTCGAAGGAACTAGGAAATGGGGAATCATCTATAATCAAGATTGACAAAAATGCTGAGAAGCTAGTCATCACTGACCCGAGCTCCAGTGGAGAACCTCATTCGTTTGGGTTCGACTTATTGTTCGACGGTGACTCTGAGCAGCAAAGCGTTTGGGAAGCAATTGGAGAACCTATTATGGATAAGGCTTTCAGTGGCTTCAATGGCACTATCTTCGCATACGGTCAGACTGGCTCAGGCAAGACTTGGAGCATGCAAGGTCTACCGAGCGACGCCGCACTGCGAGGTATTATCCCGAGAATGAACCAGTCGTTATTCGAACAAATAGCAACGAATAAAGCAGCCAGCCCTACCACTGCCTTCTTAGTTACTGTTTCTTATTTTGAACTATACAATGAGGTTATATTCGATTTACTGGACCCCAGCCCCAGGAGCAAACGACCCAAAGGTGGTCTTGAAATTAAAGAGCATCCTGCTTTAGGTGTGTACATCAAAGGCATACAAGAAGTTGTAGTAGAAAATGCAAAGAAGCTCCAATCAATTGTTGATAAAGGAATGTCCTCGAGAACAGTGGCAAGCACTGCCATGAACGCCGACTCATCGCGATCCCATTCTGTGTTCGTCATCAAAATCCACCAAAAGGACGACACCGATGAGCTGAAGAATATATTCGCAAAGATTAATTTGGTTGATTTAGCAGGTAGTGAGCGTGTCAAGAGCACTGGAGCTCAAGGTGCGACACTGAAAGAAGGGGCTAATATCAACAAATCCCTGAGTGCCTTAGGCAATGTCATCAATGCGTTGGTTGAACAAGCAAAAGCAAAGGAAGGGAGTAGAAAAGTCTTTGTTCCATATCGAAATTCCAAATTGACACGTGTATTGCAAGAATCTCTTGGAGGGAATAGCGTAACTGCAATGTTGGCGGCGCTGTCACCAGCTGCTTGTAACTTCGAAGAAACACTCAGCACCCTCAAGTATGCCAACAGGGCGAAGGCAATCAAAGTGAAAGCAGTGAAGAATGAAGAAGCTTCACAAATTAGCAAATTGAATGATGAAATAAGGCAATTGAAAGAGCAACTTGCAGCTGGTGCCGCAAGAGCTGCTGAAGAGAATCAAGCATTCGGAGGGGGTAAAGGAGAAGACGGTAAGGCAGAAGTTGAAGAGAGGCACAAAAGACAACTTAGAGAGCTTGAAGACGCAATGCGCAATGACTGGAAAGCGAAAGCACGGGAGTCAGAAAAATATGAGCATGAAAGACAGAGATTGGCGACAGAGCAGAAAAACACTGCCAAGAAGCTTCTGGAAGAGCGAAATCGACAATGGACTTCCCTCGAGGCTAGTGACGATATCAAGTTGACGCTGAAGCATATTCGGCAGTTAGTCATGGCAAGTGTAGAAAATGGTCATGCTGACGTTAGTATGCAAAGCTATGCAAACAGTATGTCTGGATGGGCTAAGCAACTGGAACAAGTAGATGCGCTAGAGTTGAGTTCAAAAGAACAGTTTACAGTATTGCAAATATTCAGTCGAAGTCTTATTAAGGATTGCACGGCGTTGTCTACAGCAGCTTCAGGCAGAAGTACAAGCTCTCCAACAAAGGCGCCTGTACCAATTTTTGATCATGGCCCAGGGAGAAGTAGTACTGATGCTGTCTGTGACCGGAGCACTGTTAGTTTATGGAAGCAACTTCGAGATAGGCTGAACACGGTAGACTCGGAACTGGGCAAGTGGACACCTTTACAGGATTCGCTAAATGCGACCTTAGATCTATTGCACAGGGAAGTATTAAGCTGTGTTCAACGATGCGAAGCAGAGGATCATGCGGATGATAATGTGCAATCCTCTGCTGAAATAAGTACAGAAGATGGATCTGGTCTTGATAGAAAAGAATTTCGGCGAGGGATGAATTTATTTTTAAAGCAAGTCAAATCGAAAGTAACGGCTACCTCAAAAGCCATTGAGGAAGCGAGAATAAGTGCAATTGATATCGTATGGTTACAAGAAAAGCTAACCGTCCTTTTGGGTGCTTATAGAGACGTAACTTACAAAATCGAACAATTCAGCAAAAGTGATCCGAGCGGTGGTGGCGATCCAGCTATGAATGAATCAACAGATGCGGCGATAATAGATGAGCTAATCAAAGAATATTCTAATATTGAAGCGATTCTAGAATCGCTCACTCGTACTCAAGCATCTTCCACGCGCGGCGACGACGCGGGGGCGGTTCGTTTGTTGGCTGCTGGCAAGTGCAGCTTATGCTGCAGTTCAGGTAGTGCTCTCGGTTCAGAAGTTGATTCAGGATGTTTAGATGGTAAATCAGGTTGGATTGCTTCTCCGTACCAGACGAGTGAATCAAATTTACAAATGAAACTGCCCCGCAGTGCGAGTGTTAGTGCCGTTCACATCCAAGGGGCTTGGGGGTGTCCAGTAGAAGCAGCAGCAGCAGCAGCAGCATCTCAGACTACGACAACAATCGACTCAAAGGATGCTGAAAGTAGCTTGCACGGTCATCTCGTGCAGAGTGGTAGTTATCCTGCATTGGTAGCACCAAGTTTCTTAAGTCCAAGACGTGCGGAAACCCTGCAAAGGCATCTGAGCGACGTGAGGTTACCCTCTGTAGAATTCAATTTGTTGAATTTAACCGGTGAGCCTACGGACACTGCATCAGCCTTGAGTGTGGTCATGGAGTGGTCTTCTCTCTTAAAAAGGCAAGATCCCTTAAAGTTTTTGAAACGACCACCAGTGCGGTTCTTATTCGACTTATTCAAGCACCTGGCTACGAAAGTCGCTGTACGTATGGACGACGACGGTGTAGAAAAAACTCTTTTCCCTGTTCAGATCAGGGAATCCACCTGGGAAGAGACTTCTAAAGATAAAGCGTCTAAGATACAGTACATGAGACATTGTATTCAATTCATTGCTACATGTATTGGCAAACCTGATAGTGTGATCACGACAGCTAGTTCCATCGTGACGGGTAGCAACTCCAATTTAACTAACATGCTGCTGCAGCAAACAGCTATTGTCGTATATGCGTTTGTGAAAAAGCTAACGTGTGAATTGGATGATTTAAGTGAGTTAAACGGGCTTGAAATATCGCCAGGTACCTTCGCACAGGAAAAGAAAGACGCCGCTGTTAAGCTTATGTCCCAAAGCGCACCCATGAGTACCACCACCACCACCGCCAAATCGCATCTGCATGTCAATGCTGTCACGCCAGTTTGGCCTACAAGGGTTCGCATTTCACTTTCTAAAAATGGTACTGACTGGGTTCCTTCATCATCAAACCCGGGAACATGCAATGTACAGGAATTCCATGTAGATTTGCATAATTGGACCGATATTTCCGTGATACAGCTTGAAGCTGTTGAATTCAAAACTTCGTACGTGCGGATCACTCCACTGGCGTGGCAGACTGAGAATGCATCAATTACAACTGATCATGACAAATCAAACGAACAGGTTCTACCGAGTCTGCGTGTTGGACTGTCAATTCATCGAAAGCCTTCTAATGCGCTACCAGGGATTTCTACATCACCTCGATGTTTGAAGCAGCACAGTAGCGGTCAGTCGATACGAGAGGCTCTTTCAATCTTTCAAAGGTGCCTACGAGTACCAGTGAGGACCATTGAAATTGCCATTCGTCTCTCTGAAAAACGCAAGCAAAAAAAAATGAACGAGCGAATACAGCAAATGGCGGACGCAAATGAAGGGGAAAGAGCTGCATGGGCTGCGGAACGAAAGGAACTCTATGAACAACTGTCTAGATCTGAAGAAGAGAAAAAGCAAATACAAAGCGAAAATGAAATTTTGATCGAAAGCAGTCTTGCTACAAATCAAGAGTTCCTGCAATTACAAGCGGATTACTCAAAATGTGCTGCTTCACTAGAACAAGTAAATAATCAAATCCAACAGCTCGTAAGCGAAAATGTGAAACTTTCAGCGAAGTGCACACAAATGCAGTCCACTGCAGATAAATTGGATGCAGATCGAGAAGACATACAAGGTGAGCTCGCTGTCATGCGAGAGGAGAGGGATGCGGCGAGGGAAAACGAAGAAGATCTGTTTGAACGACTGGAAGACGTTTCAAAAGACCTAGAGGAGCTGCAACAGTCCTATATCGATACGACCGAGCGCTGCAACGATGCTGTCGATGAGCTGATGGATGCTAGGGACACTATTGCACAAATGCAGGAAAATAGAGCCGCAATAAATTTACCAACGAGCGATTTTGAGGACAAGCAAAAAATTAAAGAACTTGAGGCAAAAGTGAAAGATATCGATGCCAGCTCCCTTAAAGAAAGACAAAAGATGACAACCCAAATCATTGTGATCAAAGAACAACTCCTGGATGCTCAAAGAGAGATTAAAACTTTGAAATATGAAAATGCTAGGATGCGAATAGATGCAGACAATGCAGTGCAAGAAATCCAGGATCGCAAACTTGCTGAAGCAGAAATGTTGATTCAAAAAGCTGGAGCTATTAATTACAGCTCGTCTCCAGCTGCAGAGAGTAAGATAGACTCGAGCCCACGATCGTATGAACAAGAAGAAGCCGCATTGGGTATTTACACTCATGTAGATACATCCAACAGTGCTTTCAGTGATCTCAATCCCTCTAATGTGAGGACTGAAGGTCCAGTCATATCAAGACAATATTCCGACGAATCCTTCACTTCCTACGCTGATGACTTTGATAATGAGGAGGGAATGCAGATCAAAACAGCGGGAGATGCGATTGATAATGGTGCCAGTGCCGCTGTAGTGACAGCAATTACAGGCGATGATGATGGTTACGGCGATGATGACTTCGAAGATGACTTTGAAGATTGAGAGAAATGTCTATACTTTAAACTTAAGCACGAAATTTATTGTAGCAACTTCTATCGCTAGGCTGTCGGTTATTTACAACGCCAATTTATTGTGACTAGAATGGGTTCAATATTTGATTCAACGCTGGTGTCGCTGCATCTCGCTGCGTACAGACGGTAATCTTGAATTTTATATGCCTCCAATAGAATCACGGTCAATTTCATAGCGCTTTTCGAGCTCTTCGAATAAATGACGTGTATGCGCAGCCCCAGTGGTCTCCACAACACAATGCACTAACACTTTATCCAAAGCTCCAGTCCAAGCACGTTCATGGTATATATCTTTAATAGAAACGCCAAGATTTGCTATAACATCCGAAAGCATAGCAATACCTCCTGGCCTATCGGAAACAGTGGCTCCAAATCGCACCAAACGCTGATCGGCTGCAAGACCCCTATCGATGACACGAGCTATAGTAGTTACATCGATGTTACCACCACAGAGAGGTATGACAACATTCTTACCTTCAAATTTGCGAAACAACGGGCCGCCAGGCAGGATAGGTGCAAGACCTGCACCGCCGCCACCTTCTGCGACGATCTTTTCTTCCTCGAGTAAACGAAGTAAAGAAATAGCAATACCCATCTCACTGACTACAGTTGCATCATCCACAAAATGACGTGCAATTTTAAAAGAAATGTCTCCAACAACTGGAACAGCCAGACCGTCGGCGAGAGTAGGGCCTTTGAAGGCATTTACAGGCTCTCCTGCGTTCAGCGCAGCCTGAAAGGAAGCGCAATTTTCGGGTTCAACCCCAATGACTTGTGTTTGCTTACCTTTCAGTGTTTTAATGGCAAGAGATACTCCAGCGATCAGACCACCTCCTCCTACAGGACACAGTACCACATCCGTGTCAGGGACTTGTTCGAGGATTTCAATTCCCATGGTCCCCGCTCCAGCGACAATCTCTTCGTCATTATAACCGTTGATATACTTGAGCGTAGGGTGCTCTGCATAAGCATATTCTCTTGCTTCCCCAATGTGTTCCCCGTGCAGGATAACTTCTGCACCGAATGTTCTGCATCTGGAAATCTTAGTCAGCGGGGCATTCTTTGGCATGACGACAGTAATTGGTACTCCCAGTTTACCTCCATGATATGCCATAGCTTGTGCATGGTTACCCGCAGATGCAGAAATGACACCACTTTTGCGATCTTCTGGACTAAGAGCCATGAGAGCATTTCTTGCTCCTCGTTCTTTGAAGCTCCCAGTTCGCAGACTGTGATCGCATTTCAGGTAGACATTGCATCCGGTTATTTCACTCAAAGCTGCGCTGAATTTACATTCTGTCTTCGGTATGCCGGATCTTATACGGTGAAGTGCACGCACAATATCCTCAAATGATACGGGGAGCTCAGAGACTTGGGCATTCTTCTTCGTAGTGCTTTTTCCGCCTTTGATCGATGAAAATGTGCGCACAAACTTCGGACTAATTCCGCGAATTTTAGAGAACATATGATTCCTCGATTAATTGGAACCAACAATTGATCTCTGCAACCTTACTGGCACTTCAAGTGTAAATTTGTCCGACGTCCGCCGTCCGCTCGTCCGCTCGTGCGCTTATCTCCTATCCTTCAACACTATCCAGAGTATAGAGTAGAGAGCAATGTTTCGTATTTTTCTGTTGATTTCTGTGTTGGCAGTTGCCTTTGCTATCGATAGTGAAGCATACGCGCGATCATTTCTGCGTCATACGCTCAGTGGGAGTGTCGTTTCCAACCCGAAAGAGGTAGAGGACGCTGGATTTGACAACGCCTTGGTCCAGGCTATCTTCTATGCTGAGGATAAATGTGAAGATAAAAAGGCGTTCTATATTCAACGTATCGAAGGCGGAATATGCCAAAAGTTGGATACCGATGGAGACCAGGCTCCTAAAAGTCAGATGTTTGGCTGCACATCATCCGATTATTCAGACAGTAGCGCAGTATTTGATATTAATGTAGTACAATTCCTGTCCGATGACTGTACAGGAGAGCCATTGCAGTATGTTATTCGAAAAGAAGATCAAACTGCTTGCACTGCAACAGATAATGACGACGGCAGTCCATATGAAACCTCTGTGAGAATGAAATGTGTCACTAATGGTGAAATGACTCTTGAAACTGGTGCCTATATGACTGGCTACTTTGGAGGAAATGATAAAACTTGCTTAGATACTCCAAAACTTTTACAGGGTGTGCTTGCTGGCAGATGCATTAAGGGCACGCAGACCAATGAAAACGGAGTTGTAGTCCCAAGCAACACCAGTACCACTATTTCTTGCGTTGACAGCATGACCTCTCAATACAACATCAACTTGTTTGCGGGCACTGAATGCGCAGGTGAAGCCATGACTTTCACCGAAAAGGTAGCGTTCCCTGACTGCACTGCAAGCAAAACCAGCAGTGGTGCTGCTGTTAATATGAAACAGGAGTGCAAGAACCCAAATAATTAACAGAAATTGCCTAAATTGCCTTGAGCCTTGAGCCCTGAATACATGTGGTGCTTGGTACGCCGACCCTAATGGAAGCAATGGAATGTTCCTTCTCTAGACTTAGGACTTGATAGATGTACAGTTTAATACCCACAAAACCAAGATGAAAATCCCACCCTATGTACCTTTTCATAATTCATAGCTCCCAACTATGAAGCGAAAAATAAGCAAGAGCACGCACACTAGCACCCATAAAATGACTGCTCAAAATTGTCGGGACGATATTAACGAGCAACTTCATCGGCGTCTGCTTCGCTAGAACGCTGCACTACCAGTTTTACAGCTGGTATTATCACTCTTTGCCTCTACTTTTGTGGCACACACAGTGTTCTGCATGGCTATCAGTGGCGCTATGTGCTGGAATTGAAGTTGCATTCAATGTTTACCCATCTACAGCATTCTCTTCGGCACTCTTACAGATCTGCCATTTATTTATTCTCATCGGGTTGTACCTCGCACCAGCACCCCTCGCTAGGGCTTCGAGATCCAAGATGCCTACAAAATTAGAATGAAAAGAAACTGAATGGGTACATTTGTAACCGTTTACATGCACGAAGAACAATCCATGGGTTTATCTTGTCACACTACTATAAAAAATGTCGCGATCGAAAAATATTAGTCACCTTCTTTATGACTTCCACTATCAAAGTAAAACGATCGACACAACAAGGTTTCACAATCTTGGCGTTGCAGAACGAATACTCCAGCGAAGAACCCAATAAAGAAGAGAATATAGCTGCGATCACTGATCGATTTGCAATAAAGTGTCGCCCAATGTGAGCGAGATGCTCTGTCCCCCCCCTCCTCATCATCATAACCAGGGGTGACGAGGTTCATAAGACTAGATAGAATATCCCTCAGCACGCGCTGTATTCTTGAAAACTTTGTAGTTTCTGAACCAATGAATCCAATATGTACTTCCATATATTTAGTCATGCGATTTTTCCTTTCTTCTTGTCTTTTAACTTCGTCGGATTTTTCCAGCAAGCGGCGCGTTTTTACTGGTGTCAAGCTCCATGCTCGGAGCGCTGAATCACTTTTTGTGATATTTATAGTATGTAACCCTATAGATGCTTCATCAAAAAAATGTATGTATCCGCAACCATTGCAATGACCTGCACCTTTGCATGGAAGTTGATGTGCCTCTAGCCCCATTGATCTCAGAGCATCACAAGATTTGAAAAGTCTGTCAAGGGGTATTTCTTCCCACAGTTCATCTGTCAAAGGAAGAATTTGTTCTTCAAACGTAGATCCCAGGTTTTCAATGCAACCGCACAGCATGTGATGAATTACACTGAATTCACATTCTGCTGCCATAATTTTGTTTCTCTGGGCCAAAATCACTGCTGAGCACACATAAAGAATATAGGACGGTGGACTACAGAGCAAGACATCCCACACTCGGCATATGACATCAACATTCTTAATATCATGTGCAAACCAAGTAATAACCCAACTGGTGGCAAAGAATGGCTGCACATTCGCTTTTTCCAAAAAGTCATACAAATTTTTATCCCTGAATTTGACGATTCTCAGCACAAGAGGTATAATCTTGCCGAGTACCAAGAAATCTGAGGCCATGAAATCTTGCAAGTAGTGCAAAGAGAATTTATCTACGGCGTGGTATAGAAGTGCCAGAGTCTTCTGTTCAGTAGATGTAGTAAAAGTAGCAGTTACAAGAGCTTTGTCATCATCACTGCAACCGCCAGCAGCAGAGCAAGCGGCGTGTTCATCTGTCATTGTCTCCGATACATCTGACTCCGTATCTGACGAAGATCGCGAGTCCGCGTCCCACATAGCTCTGTCTCTTACATCAAGAGCGTTTGGCGACGTAGCAGCTCCTTTTCTCCACTCTTTACTTCTCCCGTGTTCATCATGGGAGGAGTGCCGGAAAATCAGAAGGAGCACTGTGACTATATCGTGGAAACCTTGATAATAGTGCAAATTTGAATTCTTTGATAAAAAGGATAATATGGTTTTACATAGTACCCGTCGCTCTCGTTTAAGCAACTCATTTGACCAGGCGTGTGAGGGTGACTGAGTCAAATGATACAAACTTCGCTCGATGTCGATTTCCACTTGACTCGCGTCTCGATGCTGCTGACACGTTTTCTGCACTTGACAGTATTTCATATAGTAAGTGCTATCGTATCTATCAATGTCCATTAATATGGTCCATACTCGGGAGCGCAACTCACCATTTACGAAACCTCCAGGTTTTCTTGCGTAAGATCGAAGAACTTCAAGGTTCACCATGGTTTGACCCAAGAGATGCTCTATACTTGCTTTATTTCCAGAAGACTTTTTTGGGGATTTCTTCGGGACAGAATGGACTGTCTTCCATGTAGCTTCAGCACTCTTAACAGGAGTAACGACTCCATCGCGAACACTAACTCTACTTTTCCTCATGTGCAAAGCTTGTTTCACACCTCTTTCGGGGGATAAGAGACGACTCAAATGAAGTCAAAATTGGTGATCTTTCAAGTAAGAACTATCAGGCAAAATTTAGCAACAAAACCCAGTCACTAATCCTTCTGATACAGCCAGGAAAGGAGAAAATAATGCCAAATTCATTCGTCCGGTCTGGACCACTCTCAAGCTCCTTTCTAGACAGTTAAGGTTTACAAAAGGAACCAACGAATCGTGAAAAAAGAGTTATGATCATCAATTTAGCTTTAATCCCTAGATTTTCCAGTTTCGTCGACTGGCGAAACCCCTCTTCCAAAATACCCTCTCCCTGAAGAGGGGTAAGTTGGTGTTTTCTATTGAATTGTTTTCTATTATTGGATCTGACTGACACTCGACAACCTCCGAGTCAGACCCCACAGTGTGTTTCTCTGGAATGTATTTGTCCACATTTTCAATCAAGCAACCATAAGAAGGGTGATATTAAGCCTAATATAGAGGTTAAAGACTGAAAAATAGTCTAAATACCTCAAAAAATGGAAAAGCATGGGGATGCTGTGAGGCATAGCGTGTTGAAGCTTTGCCTCACAGATAGTGAAGAAAGTGACGATAAAGGCACCGAAACTTCTAAGCGATTAAGGTCTCATATGTTTTACTACCAAAATTCTTCTGATAGTGGGGAAAATGATGTGGAAATGGGTACTAGAAAGAAGTCGTGCAGTGTTGACTCAGTTCCTCCTGTGTTGGCTAGTGATAATAGTGATTTTAGTGCAGGAAGAGGTGAATCATCTGAGAGTGTGGACTCATCTGAATACTCAAGCGGCATGGATGTTGATCAAAGAGGCAGTAAAGGTGAAAGATCAGACGCAGAAGACTCTGAGTCACCTTCTGAATCCTTGAAACTGGAAGAACACAGTTATGACCCTATTTACGGTCCCCATGTAGCAAACGAAAACGTTACCAGAGTTTTGGAGTCATGGGAGGGCAGAGAGTTGCACAAACCTGACGCTTTCCTATTTAAGCTGTTGGAAAAAAGAGGCTACGACAGCCGCATCATTCCTGCTCAAAAAGTACGAGCAAAACCAACAAAAAAGCAACTTGATGACTATACTTGCCACTTTCTTGATGCAGTAAGACTATCAGACACAGAAACTATTAAGGAGCTTTATAAAAATGGGACAACAATGAATGCTTGTAACAAGTTCGGTGAGTCAATATTGCACCATGCATGTAGGAGAGCTGATTTCCGAACTGTGGAACTTCTTCTCGATCTTGGAGGGGATATCAATGTAGTGGATGACTACGGACGAACCCCACTACATGATGCGTGCTGGAGATCTGATTCGAGATTCGATATCGTCACAATCCTTCTCACCAGAGAGCTTGATTTACTTCGGCGTGCCGATATCAGAGGTGCATGCCCTCTGAGCTACATCCCTGAAAATATGTGGCGCCATTGGTGTGCATATTTCTTTCATCAAAAAGATAACTTTTGGGCACATTCACCTATAGATAGAAGTTGAAATATTAGAGTTTATTCGTCACCAAACGACGGAGAAACAGACACTCCGCATAGTGTTCACAGACGACTACTTTGGAGCACCCTCACTCGCAACGAGTGCGGTAGTGCTCACTAAGATTTAAATCCAATAGCGCTTAAATATTCGCCATTCGGTCGCTCTTTCTTCATTAAGCATTTACATAATTGGATAGTTACTGCTACTTTCGCTCATCCCCCTCCCATTTTGAAAGATGGAAAAAAGAGCCCACTGCTCACTTCACTTGAAGAGGCCATCAAGTGCGTCCCCACCACTTTGCGCACCTAATGCATCAGTAAACTTTCCTTCTGGCAAAGTGTCATATATTTCCAGAAGTTCATCTACTACAGTACTAAAATCAGGTCTATCTGAAGGTGTATGAGCCCAACAACGCTCTACTAAGCGACTCACCTTCGGGGGTACTCTATAGGAAGGCATGTGAGGTCGCTCCCCTTTGACGATTCTGTCTCGAATAGTAGGTACATCTAATCCAAAGAATGGTATTTCTCCGGTGAAAAGCTCATTCAAGAGTACTCCAAATGCGTACACATCTACGGACTTGTTGAAAGGTTTATTTTCCAACAATTCTGGTGCCATGTATGCAGGCGTGCCCGCTTGAGTGTTTTTGCATTTGACTAGACCAAAGTCGCAAACCTTCAATCTACCATCTATTGCACGCAAAACATTATGTGATTTGATATCCCTATGGATAATAGCTGGTTTAAGGCTATGCAGGTACTCTAATGCACTGCCAATATCGACTGCCATTTGCACGATGTCATGATCGCAAAAGTTCTCTTTGTTTTCATGAAGGATGTTGTACAGTGAGTTCTCACACAACTCCATTACAAAGCATAAATTGGGTGGCACCATGCATGCACCCATGAATTGGACAATGTTACTGTGCTTGACCTGTGACATAACAAGCAGTTCGTCCATGTATTCTTTTGTGAGCTCATCCCCTTGTCTCGCGTCAAATAGAGTCTTGACAGCCACTCCTTGATTCTTATAGTATCCTTTATAAATTACTCCAACGCCACCTCCACCAATACGATCACTCATCTCGATCTGGTCAAAGTTGATATGGTCCCAACCATCTTCCTTACTCTCCATCATTCTCTCAACGCCAGTAACCAACTAGAGAGTGAATGGATCTAAAGACTAGAATTAAAATTTAAAAATCAAAGAGTTAGAACTAGAACCTCATTCTTAAAGTGTGCGAACAAAAGGTGTACATCATGAGGAATGAACGCTTTCCCCTTCTAGCATTTCGAAAGCATTGAACGTCATGTCTGGCTATATAACCAGAGATTTATGAAGAAAAAAACGTTACTTTTTCGGAAATACCAAAAAGAGATGACACAACTCACCTTCAAACAGAGATAGAAGTATTCTCCTCCCGAACAGAAAACTTAGTAGTGTAGGTGCGTGCGTCCTCCTTGAAATTCCCGAAAAGGGGCATTTTTTCAACCCCGAAGAAACACAGACAAATTGACACACTGGCACACTGGCAGACTGGCAGAATTGATCATTCTTTTTCTGAAGTTCTTCGACTGAAACATAAAATTTTGAGCTTCTCCTGTGTGGTTTTGAAACACAGCAAGAGAACCAGGGTAGCGGCAGGGTATTTTCGTCTTGTTTTTGCGCGTGCAAATTGGACATAATGGCTGAAAGATTTGCTGATGAGGAGATTCATCAAGGAAAGACAGCACTGCAGCACGAGGTAGATCTTTTGTACAAACCGCCAAGTCATGACGTCGGGCGTGCACCAGAGCTGACTGTAGCGGATGTGAAGCGCTTGATTGATGAAGCATTGATGTCTTGGATGCCTCATTCTTTGAAGTTTCAAAAGCTCATCGATGATGCAATGAAGCTTGCATTGAAAGAACATACTCAAACATCAGAGGGTCAAAGTGCGCTGAAGGAGAAGAAAGCAATGCGGGAAATGGTGAAAGCCCTCAATACCAAGGTTGAAGAGTGTTGTATGGAGATGAAAACAACCAAGACATTCGCCACGCGTCTCAAATCGCTAGAAGCCAGGATTGACAGAACACACGTTGTCCTAATGGAGGTTCAGCAGGAGAGCAAAGATGGCAGAGATAGATTGCTAGCTGAAATTCTACGTGTAGAAAAAAAATGCGATGAGAGCCTGACGCACGAACGAGCGAAGCGGATGAGTTTATTTAATCGCTTCGCTAAAAAGCACTTCAACGATTTAGAGAACTTGAAACTGAGTGTCCAAGACAATTTGTCTAAACTACAGCAACGAAATGAAAAGGAATGGCAGGAGCAGGAGAAGCTTTTGGGTATTCTTAGAGAAAAGCTGGACATGGCGCTGATCCGCAGACTTGGGTATTTACCTGCTCCAAGCACCACCACTGATGCAGGTTACGGCAGCAACATGTACAGCACCATGCAGAGTGATAGATGGCTTCACTCTCTACCTCAACCAGTATCGAAGGTAGGAACAGCGTCTTCTCCTGGTTTAGAGGACTTAGTAAGTAGACAAAGACAAGATGCTGGTATAAGTGCTGAGAAAAGGGACTGTTTATCGACCTATTCCCCCAGACCTATTACTGCTCGTAGAGGACTGGAGATAGTTGATGATGCATCGGTCGGCGACTCTTCGGTAGAAACTGTAGCAATCCCAATCAGCACCCTGGCTCCTATTCCTATAACTTCTAGCAGTGGGAGAGAAGGTGAATACTTAGCCTTCCCTGGAATGTTCGATCAAGGACTTGACGCCGCGGGTTTGATTGAATCTATGGACTGCCGGATGGAGGATTTAGCTGGTGAAATTGAGCGTCTACGAGTGATCCAGGCTGGCAAAGCTGGCATTGAAAGGTTAGTGAAAGAGCGCAATCGACGGGAAGCAATTGGAATATTCAGTGATGTAGAAGATGCCTACTACGACTACAACTTGTGTGGCGAATACAGTAACACCTGCTCAGGCTCTGAGCCTGGAGCTGATGACGTTGAAGTGACTGCACCAAGCGTTACAGCAAAAGTAGAAGTGGATTCAAAAGCCAAAGTCAAAGCTAAAGCTAAAGCTAAAACCGTCACAAGCTCTACCAAAAAGAAGGCGTCATCAATACGCAGACCGATCAACCAAGGGCAAAAATAGTTGGTAGAAAAAATAATGGAAAATAGTAGTATGGTGCGTCTGTGTTTATGTCCTCTGTGTAGTTTCAACATGAGTAACCTAGGGTTGATATTATTGATTGTGTCACTCACTCGCCGTATGATGGTAATGAAATATTTCCCAAACCACCAAGTATCTTTTCACGTATCATAAGCAACTGCAGGAGCAATGGTGTTGGTAGTAGCAGTGATAGCAGACATGGGGGTCGCATCTAGCGTCTGGTCTTTCGAAGGTCTGCGGTGGCACTCCTTCTTGGCAAACACTTTTCTTTATATAGTTACAAAACTGTGTACAATCCCTTTGCGGGATATTTACATTCTTGTTATTACAACCGCCCCGCAAGCGGCTACATTCAAAAGGAGACAAACGATGTGCACGGTTCCTTTATACTCTAAACCTTAAATCTCGGCTTAAATGACGAAGACACTGCATGAGGAGTGTTGGACCGTATCGACAATTGTTTCTTTAGGTGCGCTGCGTCGAATCACTACGATATCAATCTGATCTTCATTGGCCAAATGAGTCAGTGTCTGAGCAACAGTTGCACCATTGGTAGTGTTTACAATACGAACTTTGCCTTCAATTTGTGACTCCAGGAGCAACATCTGCATTTGGTCTCTGATTCTGGCATTGTTCTCGTCATTCCACCCTGGTTTCGTCGGTTGGTTCGCTGGCACATTCTCACCATCAATCCACAATCCTGCTCTAGCTCCCATTTCGAAGCGCTGGATGCGACCATCACCACGAGGTTCCGTAGGCTCTACAACTGCAGCAAGAACAACTAGATCGCCCGGGCGCACGACGAGTAGCGTCTTCATAAACAGTTCCGAGATTGCGACAGAATCTGTATTATCAGTGTATATCATAAACGTCCTTGGAATAGAAATAGAAGGGAAAGGGCGCGTGCGACTCGCTTTCTTCGTCAGCAGAACGGGAATATTGACTTCCGGGCTCGTACATAACCACAATGGAACAGCACCATCTCCACCTTCACCGAAGACCCGATCATCTTCCAGGCCATATACTACCACGTGGCTATTGTTGATGTTCATGCTATCCAGCAAAGCAGCGCTGACATCACTGATCTTATCAACATAAGCGCTTTCAACAGAATAGCAATGATCAGGAAGTTTGTACTGCAGCTTGCACCGCCGCACCAGGTCCTGGTGAAGGTGTGACTTCATCATGCCTGTCAGCCTTCGATCGTGAGATTCTTCCACTGTAAGGGACATCGCTGTAATAATACCATGCTTGAAAATATGTGTCGCTGCATCGAGAGCAGCATAGCTGCTCATAGTACCATTCACTACCACGAGGATATTCGTCTTAGTTATGGGTATCCTGGAATGGTCAGCCATGATGCTCATCATTACTGACTCACATGCATTAAAAAGATCTCTACAAGTTAAGCCACCATCGTTCACTGCTTGTTCATAACCAAATCCAGGCTCTAGTGTCTTCGCAAAGAGCTCGTTGGCTACCTTGTTGCTCAACATCGAGCTCTTCATGTTGCTAACTTCAGTCAAATAAGCTCCATAGTTATCATCTAAAAGCTCCACTACATGATCATAATTACTCGGGTTAGGAGCTTTGTAAAATGACTTATCCTTAGAGGGCGGGATGCCCAGGAGGATGCCAATACACTCCACTAACTTTATCACGGCCACGGAAGGTCTCTTCATAGACTTTAAGCTACTCATCGCTTTTTTTAACAAAAGGACAGCTACTGTGTAATCAGTTTTCCAGAGAGCCTGCTGGTACTATACGTCCCATTTTCCAAACTCAGAACCCCTAACGAAACGTTGTTTGCTGGGTTTTCACTTCACTTCTTTAAGCTAAGTTCGGTTACTTTCCTTTCCTTTTCCCTTCAAAAATCAGGATATACGCATCTTTTGGATAGCTTGTCAAGTCAATCATGGCTGGAAGCTCAATGTTTGTAACTGGGGGTCAGTAGTGTGAATTGACTGATTAATAATCAGTACAAGCTGCGGCTGCATCTTGGCACAATACAAACCGTTGCATGCTGTTGTGAATAATGCAGGTGTTGGGCTCGGACACGGAGTCACCAACTCGGATGTCATGAACGTGAATGATTACGGACCCAGAAGGGTTGTGGAAGCATTCTTACCTCTAGTAAATCCCGATGGTGGTCGTCTGATAGGCACTAGTAGCGGGGCTGCTTCCGGCTACGTAGGAGGGACTATGTTTGGGGACCCAGTTGACTCCGTTCCGCTAGAGGACAGGGCGCCTCTCAGGGATTTTGATTGCACGTGAGAACAGCTAGAGGATATATGAATAGGGAGGAAGAAGCTGATTACGGAGAAGGGCAAAAGGATTTGCCTCCTATGGATTAAGCCGTATTAACGGCTTATCACATGCTACTCGCTAGAGAGAATCCGAATTTAGTATGCGCCACTTTATCTCCTGGCTTCATCAAAACGAAGATGACTGAAAACTTCACTAATTTTCGCGTGAAACATCATGAAAAGAGGGTGAATTAACCTAAATATAACACGAAGAAGAACTTCTTACTCGAATCCACCTATTGGCCATTTTATTATAGTGAGTAATTAACGTTTTATTCCATTTAGAGTGCAATAATAATGTACCTATCGCGTTTCCGTCATGAAGGATGAAGGTAGCGCGAGTGCTTATTGTCCTTCAGACGTGCGCCATGGTCGGCGAGTTTGGAGGAATATTGGTCTCCATTAATTCCAATGATGGTGCGTGAGCGATGTGATACGCCTTATTCCCATGGATTTAAGCACAATAGGGTCAAGAAATCCTGAATCCTGGAAATGCGCTTGAAATGGTCTTTTATTTGACCAAGAAAAGCTCGGTTTCACAGACTTGAACACTGAACAGGTCCAGAAAGGCACTATACTCGCGAAAGCTTCATTTGTCGAACAGGAAAGAATAACTCCCATTTTATACAAAAAGATTATCGCGGAGAGAGTCTATAAATTGTTGTAATTTCCTAAGTGCGTCTGTTTATCAGACTGAGCAGATGGGAGACTCGGGAGATACAAATGTACGCGTCGCTGTGCGATGCCGGCCTCTGAGCTCGAAGGAACTAGGAAATGGGGAATCATCTATAATCAAGATTGACAAAAATGCTGAGAAGCTAGTCATCACTGACCCGAGCTCCAGTGGAGAACCTCATTCGTTTGGGTTCGACTTATTGTTCGACGGTGACTCTGAGCAGCAAAGCGTTTGGGAAGCAATTGGAGAACCTATTATGGATAAGGCTTTCAGTGGCTTCAATGGCACTATCTTCGCATACGGTCAGACTGGCTCAGGCAAGACTTGGAGCATGCAAGGTCTACCGAGCGACGCCGCACTGCGAGGTATTATCCCGAGAATGAACCAGTCGTTATTCGAACAAATAGCAACGAATAAAGCAGCCAGCCCTACCACTGCCTTCTTAGTTACTGTTTCTTATTTTGAACTATACAATGAGGTTATATTCGATTTACTGGACCCCAGCCCCAGGAGCAAACGACCCAAAGGTGGTCTTGAAATTAAAGAGCATCCTGCTTTAGGTGTGTACATCAAAGGCATACAAGAAGTTGTAGTAGAAAATGCAAAGAAGCTCCAATCAATTGTTGATAAAGGAATGTCCTCGAGAACAGTGGCAAGCACTGCCATGAACGCCGACTCATCGCGATCCCATTCTGTGTTCGTCATCAAAATCCACCAAAAGGACGACACCGATGAGCTGAAGAATATATTCGCAAAGATTAATTTGGTTGATTTAGCAGGTAGTGAGCGTGTCAAGAGCACTGGAGCTCAAGGTGCGACACTGAAAGAAGGGGCTAATATCAACAAATCCCTGAGTGCCTTAGGCAATGTCATCAATGCGTTGGTTGAACAAGCAAAAGCAAAGGAAGGGAGTAGAAAAGTCTTTGTTCCATATCGAAATTCCAAATTGACACGTGTATTGCAAGAATCTCTTGGAGGGAATAGCGTAACTGCAATGTTGGCGGCGCTGTCACCAGCTGCTTGTAACTTCGAAGAAACACTCAGCACCCTCAAGTATGCCAACAGGGCGAAGGCAATCAAAGTGAAAGCAGTGAAGAATGAAGAAGCTTCACAAATTAGCAAATTGAATGATGAAATAAGGCAATTGAAAGAGCAACTTGCAGCTGGTGCCGCAAGAGCTGCTGAAGAGAATCAAGCATTCGGAGGGGGTAAAGGAGAAGACGGTAAGGCAGAAGTTGAAGAGAGGCACAAAAGACAACTTAGAGAGCTTGAAGACGCAATGCGCAATGACTGGAAAGCGAAAGCACGGGAGTCAGAAAAATATGAGCATGAAAGACAGAGATTGGCGACAGAGCAGAAAAACACTGCCAAGAAGCTTCTGGAAGAGCGAAATCGACAATGGACTTCCCTCGAGGCTAGTGACGATATCAAGTTGACGCTGAAGCATATTCGGCAGTTAGTCATGGCAAGTGTAGAAAATGGTCATGCTGACGTTAGTATGCAAAGCTATGCAAACAGTATGTCTGGATGGGCTAAGCAACTGGAACAAGTAGATGCGCTAGAGTTGAGTTCAAAAGAACAGTTTACAGTATTGCAAATATTCAGTCGAAGTCTTATTAAGGATTGCACGGCGTTGTCTACAGCAGCTTCAGGCAGAAGTACAAGCTCTCCAACAAAGGCGCCTGTACCAATTTTTGATCATGGCCCAGGGAGAAGTAGTACTGATGCTGTCTGTGACCGGAGCACTGTTAGTTTATGGAAGCAACTTCGAGATAGGCTGAACACGGTAGACTCGGAACTGGGCAAGTGGACACCTTTACAGGATTCGCTAAATGCGACCTTAGATCTATTGCACAGGGAAGTATTAAGCTGTGTTCAACGATGCGAAGCAGAGGATCATGCGGATGATAATGTGCAATCCTCTGCTGAAATAAGTACAGAAGATGGATCTGGTCTTGATAGAAAAGAATTTCGGCGAGGGATGAATTTATTTTTAAAGCAAGTCAAATCGAAAGTAACGGCTACCTCAAAAGCCATTGAGGAAGCGAGAATAAGTGCAATTGATATCGTATGGTTACAAGAAAAGCTAACCGTCCTTTTGGGTGCTTATAGAGACGTAACTTACAAAATCGAACAATTCAGCAAAAGTGATCCGAGCGGTGGTGGCGATCCAGCTATGAATGAATCAACAGATGCGGCGATAATAGATGAGCTAATCAAAGAATATTCTAATATTGAAGCGATTCTAGAATCGCTCACTCGTACTCAAGCATCTTCCACGCGCGGCGACGACGCGGGGGCGGTTCGTTTGTTGGCTGCTGGCAAGTGCAGCTTATGCTGCAGTTCAGGTAGTGCTCTCGGTTCAGAAGTTGATTCAGGATGTTTAGATGGTAAATCAGGTTGGATTGCTTCTCCGTACCAGACGAGTGAATCAAATTTACAAATGAAACTGCCCCGCAGTGCGAGTGTTAGTGCCGTTCACATCCAAGGGGCTTGGGGGTGTCCAGTAGAAGCAGCAGCAGCAGCAGCAGCATCTCAGACTACGACAACAATCGACTCAAAGGATGCTGAAAGTAGCTTGCACGGTCATCTCGTGCAGAGTGGTAGTTATCCTGCATTGGTAGCACCAAGTTTCTTAAGTCCAAGACGTGCGGAAACCCTGCAAAGGCATCTGAGCGACGTGAGGTTACCCTCTGTAGAATTCAATTTGTTGAATTTAACCGGTGAGCCTACGGACACTGCATCAGCCTTGAGTGTGGTCATGGAGTGGTCTTCTCTCTTAAAAAGGCAAGATCCCTTAAAGTTTTTGAAACGACCACCAGTGCGGTTCTTATTCGACTTATTCAAGCACCTGGCTACGAAAGTCGCTGTACGTATGGACGACGACGGTGTAGAAAAAACTCTTTTCCCTGTTCAGATCAGGGAATCCACCTGGGAAGAGACTTCTAAAGATAAAGCGTCTAAGATACAGTACATGAGACATTGTATTCAATTCATTGCTACATGTATTGGCAAACCTGATAGTGTGATCACGACAGCTAGTTCCATCGTGACGGGTAGCAACTCCAATTTAACTAACATGCTGCTGCAGCAAACAGCTATTGTCGTATATGCGTTTGTGAAAAAGCTAACGTGTGAATTGGATGATTTAAGTGAGTTAAACGGGCTTGAAATATCGCCAGGTACCTTCGCACAGGAAAAGAAAGACGCCGCTGTTAAGCTTATGTCCCAAAGCGCACCCATGAGTACCACCACCACCACCGCCAAATCGCATCTGCATGTCAATGCTGTCACGCCAGTTTGGCCTACAAGGGTTCGCATTTCACTTTCTAAAAATGGTACTGACTGGGTTCCTTCATCATCAAACCCGGGAACATGCAATGTACAGGAATTCCATGTAGATTTGCATAATTGGACCGATATTTCCGTGATACAGCTTGAAGCTGTTGAATTCAAAACTTCGTACGTGCGGATCACTCCACTGGCGTGGCAGACTGAGAATGCATCAATTACAACTGATCATGACAAATCAAACGAACAGGTTCTACCGAGTCTGCGTGTTGGACTGTCAATTCATCGAAAGCCTTCTAATGCGCTACCAGGGATTTCTACATCACCTCGATGTTTGAAGCAGCACAGTAGCGGTCAGTCGATACGAGAGGCTCTTTCAATCTTTCAAAGGTGCCTACGAGTACCAGTGAGGACCATTGAAATTGCCATTCGTCTCTCTGAAAAACGCAAGCAAAAAAAAATGAACGAGCGAATACAGCAAATGGCGGACGCAAATGAAGGGGAAAGAGCTGCATGGGCTGCGGAACGAAAGGAACTCTATGAACAACTGTCTAGATCTGAAGAAGAGAAAAAGCAAATACAAAGCGAAAATGAAATTTTGATCGAAAGCAGTCTTGCTACAAATCAAGAGTTCCTGCAATTACAAGCGGATTACTCAAAATGTGCTGCTTCACTAGAACAAGTAAATAATCAAATCCAACAGCTCGTAAGCGAAAATGTGAAACTTTCAGCGAAGTGCACACAAATGCAGTCCACTGCAGATAAATTGGATGCAGATCGAGAAGACATACAAGGTGAGCTCGCTGTCATGCGAGAGGAGAGGGATGCGGCGAGGGAAAACGAAGAAGATCTGTTTGAACGACTGGAAGACGTTTCAAAAGACCTAGAGGAGCTGCAACAGTCCTATATCGATACGACCGAGCGCTGCAACGATGCTGTCGATGAGCTGATGGATGCTAGGGACACTATTGCACAAATGCAGGAAAATAGAGCCGCAATAAATTTACCAACGAGCGATTTTGAGGACAAGCAAAAAATTAAAGAACTTGAGGCAAAAGTGAAAGATATCGATGCCAGCTCCCTTAAAGAAAGACAAAAGATGACAACCCAAATCATTGTGATCAAAGAACAACTCCTGGATGCTCAAAGAGAGATTAAAACTTTGAAATATGAAAATGCTAGGATGCGAATAGATGCAGACAATGCAGTGCAAGAAATCCAGGATCGCAAACTTGCTGAAGCAGAAATGTTGATTCAAAAAGCTGGAGCTATTAATTACAGCTCGTCTCCAGCTGCAGAGAGTAAGATAGACTCGAGCCCACGATCGTATGAACAAGAAGAAGCCGCATTGGGTATTTACACTCATGTAGATACATCCAACAGTGCTTTCAGTGATCTCAATCCCTCTAATGTGAGGACTGAAGGTCCAGTCATATCAAGACAATATTCCGACGAATCCTTCACTTCCTACGCTGATGACTTTGATAATGAGGAGGGAATGCAGATCAAAACAGCGGGAGATGCGATTGATAATGGTGCCAGTGCCGCTGTAGTGACAGCAATTACAGGCGATGATGATGGTTACGGCGATGATGACTTCGAAGATGACTTTGAAGATTGAGAGAAATGTCTATACTTTAAACTTAAGCACGAAATTTATTGTAGCAACTTCTATCGCTAGGCTGTCGGTTATTTACAACGCCAATTTATTGTGACTAGAATGGGTTCAATATTTGATTCAACGCTGGTGTCGCTGCATCTCGCTGCGTACAGACGGTAATCTTGAATTTTATATGCCTCCAATAGAATCACGGTCAATTTCATAGCGCTTTTCGAGCTCTTCGAATAAATGACGTGTATGCGCAGCCCCAGTGGTCTCCACAACACAATGCACTAACACTTTATCCAAAGCTCCAGTCCAAGCACGTTCATGGTATATATCTTTAATAGAAACGCCAAGATTTGCTATAACATCCGAAAGCATAGCAATACCTCCTGGCCTATCGGAAACAGTGGCTCCAAATCGCACCAAACGCTGATCGGCTGCAAGACCCCTATCGATGACACGAGCTATAGTAGTTACATCGATGTTACCACCACAGAGAGGTATGACAACATTCTTACCTTCAAATTTGCGAAACAACGGGCCGCCAGGCAGGATAGGTGCAAGACCTGCACCGCCGCCACCTTCTGCGACGATCTTTTCTTCCTCGAGTAAACGAAGTAAAGAAATAGCAATACCCATCTCACTGACTACAGTTGCATCATCCACAAAATGACGTGCAATTTTAAAAGAAATGTCTCCAACAACTGGAACAGCCAGACCGTCGGCGAGAGTAGGGCCTTTGAAGGCATTTACAGGCTCTCCTGCGTTCAGCGCAGCCTGAAAGGAAGCGCAATTTTCGGGTTCAACCCCAATGACTTGTGTTTGCTTACCTTTCAGTGTTTTAATGGCAAGAGATACTCCAGCGATCAGACCACCTCCTCCTACAGGACACAGTACCACATCCGTGTCAGGGACTTGTTCGAGGATTTCAATTCCCATGGTCCCCGCTCCAGCGACAATCTCTTCGTCATTATAACCGTTGATATACTTGAGCGTAGGGTGCTCTGCATAAGCATATTCTCTTGCTTCCCCAATGTGTTCCCCGTGCAGGATAACTTCTGCACCGAATGTTCTGCATCTGGAAATCTTAGTCAGCGGGGCATTCTTTGGCATGACGACAGTAATTGGTACTCCCAGTTTACCTCCATGATATGCCATAGCTTGTGCATGGTTACCCGCAGATGCAGAAATGACACCACTTTTGCGATCTTCTGGACTAAGAGCCATGAGAGCATTTCTTGCTCCTCGTTCTTTGAAGCTCCCAGTTCGCAGACTGTGATCGCATTTCAGGTAGACATTGCATCCGGTTATTTCACTCAAAGCTGCGCTGAATTTACATTCTGTCTTCGGTATGCCGGATCTTATACGGTGAAGTGCACGCACAATATCCTCAAATGATACGGGGAGCTCAGAGACTTGGGCATTCTTCTTCGTAGTGCTTTTTCCGCCTTTGATCGATGAAAATGTGCGCACAAACTTCGGACTAATTCCGCGAATTTTAGAGAACATATGATTCCTCGATTAATTGGAACCAACAATTGATCTCTGCAACCTTACTGGCACTTCAAGTGTAAATTTGTCCGACGTCCGCCGTCCGCTCGTCCGCTCGTGCGCTTATCTCCTATCCTTCAACACTATCCAGAGTATAGAGTAGAGAGCAATGTTTCGTATTTTTCTGTTGATTTCTGTGTTGGCAGTTGCCTTTGCTATCGATAGTGAAGCATACGCGCGATCATTTCTGCGTCATACGCTCAGTGGGAGTGTCGTTTCCAACCCGAAAGAGGTAGAGGACGCTGGATTTGACAACGCCTTGGTCCAGGCTATCTTCTATGCTGAGGATAAATGTGAAGATAAAAAGGCGTTCTATATTCAACGTATCGAAGGCGGAATATGCCAAAAGTTGGATACCGATGGAGACCAGGCTCCTAAAAGTCAGATGTTTGGCTGCACATCATCCGATTATTCAGACAGTAGCGCAGTATTTGATATTAATGTAGTACAATTCCTGTCCGATGACTGTACAGGAGAGCCATTGCAGTATGTTATTCGAAAAGAAGATCAAACTGCTTGCACTGCAACAGATAATGACGACGGCAGTCCATATGAAACCTCTGTGAGAATGAAATGTGTCACTAATGGTGAAATGACTCTTGAAACTGGTGCCTATATGACTGGCTACTTTGGAGGAAATGATAAAACTTGCTTAGATACTCCAAAACTTTTACAGGGTGTGCTTGCTGGCAGATGCATTAAGGGCACGCAGACCAATGAAAACGGAGTTGTAGTCCCAAGCAACACCAGTACCACCATACTTATGTGCCATACTTTGGGGATTGGATTCTGCTGAAACAGCGGTGTTAGGTGAAAATACTGGAGACGTTATGCCACACCCAAGAAGTTCGGGACAGTGTTTTTCCAAGATTGCTAACATTGTCGTAGAGACATCTCGGCCTTCTTTGTCCACTATTCGCACACCAGTCTCCTGGCCCTTGAGAGCATCAGCTAATTGTACAGTTGTTTCCGTCATATTCTCCACAACCCCCAGTATAGGAATTCCCGTCTTCTTACAGAAGTTCAACTCCTTTCTGACGTCAGCCATAGAAACCTCCTGTGGCGTGGTGACAATCACGGCCCCGTCTATACCACTATCTTTCATGAGTTGCACTATAGAGATGTGCTCGTCACTTGTGCCCGGGGGAGTGTCCACCACCAGGTAGTCCAGTTCGTTCCAGACAACATCGCTCAAGAATTGCTTGATTAAACCAACTTTTCTAGGTCCACGCCAAATGATGGCATCATCAGCCTTTGGCAGCATGAAACCAATGCTCATCACGCCCAAGTTCTCTTCAACATAGACGGGAGACCAGCCAGATGCACTTTGGTGCACCTCCTGTCCAACCAGTCCAAGCATCCGAGGGATACTAGGGCCGCAGATATCAACATCCAAGAGCCCCACATCCGTCTTTTCATCTTGTGCCAATGCAAAGGAGAGTTGGGATGAGAAGGTGCTTTTGCCAACACCTCCCTTCCCTGATAACACCAAGATTTTTCGCTTGATTAAAGACATACGATGAGCAACACTAGCAGCGGCGGGATCAGGTGCAGCAGCCCCACTGGCGCATGCAGCCTGATTAGGACATCCTTCACAGGAGGAGACCTTACCAGCTTGCTCAGTACCAGCAACACACTCTTCATTCGCCCCTTCGGGAGGACGGAAACTAGACATGGGAGATCTTATCGACAAGGAAGGTCAACGGAAAGCCTCAAATATGGAGGGAATTTCTGAAGGTTTGAGCGC
>JACLAC010015616.1_pt1 | contig 36166 bp, 31 predicted proteins | sample 8027881 | NCBI WGS metagenome assembly JACLAC01 (sample SAMN15725517, study PRJNA655200) | protist metagenome | isolation source: fluorescence activated cell sorting (FACS) single amplified genomes of... | place: Spain: Blaines Bay Microbial Observatory, Mediterranean Sea | collected 2016-01-19 | reverse complement strand
TGATTAATGAGTTCGTTATTTTTCTCTTGAATTGTTTATACCCTTCATCCTTGAAGTTGCAGATGCGTTGGCGGGGCGAGTTCACTCCAATCACATCGTTTATCTCTGCTCATGGGTAAACATTGTTTGCCGCCTTCCTGCATCTTCACGTTTATTGAGTATATAATTTGGGGATTTCACCGTGAAATCCCCAATTTATGCTTGATTAATGAGTTCATTATTTTGCTCTTGAATTGTTTATTTATGTCGTTTTATCTGTGGGATTTGAGCAAAATAACGGGTTGCCTATTTGTGTTTTTAAGTTTATTGGGTCTATTTACTATTCTTTGCTTGAATTGTGATTATTTTAATTTTATTAATGAGACTTTTATTTGATTTGTAATTATCATCAGTAACATGATGATATAAAAATAAATTTGGTGATTTTGAATAACAGATGGAACAGATCAAAAATGTGATAAGCACGTTTTCCTCCGATAAGGCAGCAAAAATAACTCGCTTGATCTTGTTTTCATTATTAGCGTGGGCTTTAGGAAAATTAGCGTGGGGGGGGGTGAATACGCCAAGGGTAATAGCACCTCAAATAGCTTCGGCACGTTTGCCATCAACTAATGCGGTAATTGATTATAATTTATCGGATACATTGAAATATCATTTATTTGGGAGATATTTGAAACAAGCAAGCATTAAAATTCAAAAACCAAATTTAGACGACCTTCCTTTGATAAGAATGAATTTGAAGTTAGTTGGCGTGGTTGCTAGCACGAATGAAGAGAGAAGTACGGCAATTATTGCGTATCAAAATTCACAAGGTGTATACGGCATTAACGACCCCATAAAAGGCACTCGGGTTAACGTACGTTATATTTTAAGCGATAGGGTTATCTTAGATAATAATGGGCGGGATGAAACCTTAATGTTAGAAGGGGTGGATTTTACACGCTCTTCTAAAAATAATGTCTTTTTGCCTCCTTTAGCTAAGCAACCTCAGCAAAATAAACCTCAAAAAAGTGAAACGCTTGTCGAGGGTGCTTTGAGTAATATTCGCCAAGAAATCTTAAAAAATCCACAGTCTTTATTGAAATACATCACGTTATCGCAAGAGAGACAAAATGACGAGGTCCTTGGTTATCGTTTAGGCCCTGGTAATGATAAACGTTTATTTGAACACTCAGGCCTGCAAAAAGGTGACATCGCCACTGAAATAAATAATGTTGATTTAACCGATCCAGCTCAAATGAATAAAATTTGGAATAATTTAAAAGAAGCATCAGAAATATCATTATCAGTATTACGTAATGGTCAAACACACCATATTAATATTGGGTTATAACTTGCCTCAAACGGAGAGCAAATTGAAAAAGTGGAATAAAAAAACGTGGTTTATTTCGGCATTAATGATGATGCAAAGCATGAATGCAACAGCACAACCTGATTTTAGTGCAAGTTTTAATGGTACAGATATTCAAGAATTTATTGAAACAGTTGGTAGGAATCTGCAAAAAACCATTATCGTTGATCCGTCTGTAAGAGGGCGTGTAAACGTAAGAAGCTATGACATTCTTAATGAAGAGCAATATTATCAATTCTTTGTAAGTGTTTTATCTGTTTATGGTTTTGCTGTTGTTGAAATGAAAGATAACTTTATTAAAGTTGTTCCAAGTAAAGATGCAAAGCAAGATGCCATCCCTGTTATGGGGGAAAATGAAAAAGTAGTTGGTGATGCAGTTATAACCCGTGTTATATCGGTTAAAAATGTGTCTGTGCGTGAATTATCCCCCTTATTGCGCCAATTGATTGATAATTCTGGTGCAGGTAATGTGGTTCATTATGATCCCGCTAACGTTATCATGATCACAGGCCATGCCGCTGTTGTAAATCGTTTGAAGGATATCATTGAACGTATTGATCAGGCAGGAAATACAGAAGTCGATGTTGTTAACCTACGTTATGCATCTGCACCTGAAATTGTACGTATTGTTGAGTCGCTAGCAAAACAAAGTAACGGGAAAAATACACCTGTTTTATTGCAGCCTGCTTTTGTTGCTGATGAACGTACAAACTCTGTGTTGATTTCGGGTGAGCCTCAAGTTCGTGCTCGTTTGATCCGATTAATTAGGCAGTTAGATCAAGAAATGGCAACAATGGGTAATAACAAAGTTATTTATCTACGTTATGCAAAAGCGGATGATATTGTCAATGTGCTAAAAGGTGTATCTAAAAATTTAGTAGCCGAAAAACAAGACAAAAGGAAATCAACTGCAAGCAGTAATAATAATGATGTAGAAATATCAGCGCATAAAGGTACAAATTCTCTCGTTATTACCGCGGCCCCTGATATTATGCGCGCATTAGAAAATGTGATTTCTCAGTTAGATATTCGCCGTGCACAAGTATTAATTGAAGCCATGATCGTTGAATTATCAGAAGTCGATGGGGCTAATCTCGGTGTTCAGTGGGGCTCACTGAGTGGCGGGGGAATGCAGTTTGGAAATACAGGTATTCCTATTACTAATTATTTGGCTGCCCAAGAAGCAAACAAAGACAAAGTCACATCAGAAACGATATTTGATGCTAATAATAGACCGGTTAAAGTACCTGTAACAGAATCGGGCGATCCAACTGCAATCGCTGAGGTGTTAGGGGGAGTGAGTGGTTTAGCGGCAGGTGTGATGCTAGGTGATTGGACAGCACTTGTAACGGCTGTGTCTTCAACGGGAGATTCTAATATTTTGTCATCACCAAGCCTTATGGTGTTAGATAACGAAGAAGCTTCATTTGTTGTGGGTGAAGAAGTACCGGTTATTACAGGCTCACAAACAGGCTCAAATAATTCCAACCCTTTTCAAACAGTTGAACGTAAAGATGTCGGCATCAAATTAACGGTAACACCGCAAATCAATGAAGGTGATTCTGTTTTATTAAATATAAAGCAAGAGATCTCTAATGTACTTGGGGCAAGTGGCGCCGTTGATATTCGTTTTGGTAAAAGAGAGCTTTCAACTTCCATTTTAGCGGGCGATGAGCAAATGATTGTGCTGAGTGGTTTAATTGATGAACAAACCAATGAAAGCGAGCAAAAAGTGCCTATCCTTGGTGATATTCCCATCTTAGGGCATTTATTTAAATCAACGTCATCAGGAAAAACAAAGCGTAACTTAATGTTATTTATTAAACCTACAATCATTCGAACGGGTTTAACGGCTGATGGGATAACACAACGTAAATATAATTATATTCGTGCTGAGCAGATCTACCGTGCTCAAGACAATATAAAGCTTATGCCAGGAGAGAAGCATCCTATTGTGCCTAAGTTTAATGCTGATAAAATTTTACCGGCAGAAATAAGATATATTAAATACGAGCTGGAATCATAAATGGGAAAATCGCATCAAAGGATTGAAGCAGCCCCATCGAATCACCCGTTGAAGCTAAGTTACCCCAATCACAGGTTTTATATACTCAAGATACTTGAAGATGCAGGAAGGGAGTAAGCAAATGAGTCCCCTGATCATAGAAAACGATGTGGTTGGGGCGAATGAGCCAAGCTAACGCTCCTGCAACTTCATGGGGGAGGGTATAAAGTGATTGGGCTTATTTATTTGTTTTTAACTGCATCATTTAGGGTTTGTACATCAACAATAGGGCCTACCATTTTCACATGCATTCTTGCTCCTTGGCGCATACATATTTCCGCAGATCCACTCTCAGTATATTGCATATCATAATGAAACTTATCAGAGCATAAAAAGAGTAAATTGATCCGTTCACGGTACAGGGTTAAAAAAGAGAGCCAAAACATCGCATCAATGAGCTCATTTTTATTCATTGCCCTGACGGCAAAGCGCCATCCTTTGTGTTCACTGTAGAAGTCATAAGGGAAAATAGATTTTTTCTTGCCATTCATCATATAAATATTGTGGAGTTTGCTTTTTTAGGCATTATTGCATGTTTTGTTGATAGAAGGTAAAGGATAAAGCGAAAAAATAAAGAAAATAGAGTTTAGGAGCTTATGAATAAAAGAGAGGAATAATATATTTAATCAGAATATAAAGCGTGTAAATATAAAGTTATATCTTCCGTCATTAAATCTGCTTTTCTGTCTTTTTAAATATTTTGGGTATAATCGTATTTTGAATTTTTAATAAGAATAACCAAATGAATCAATAGACAATATCTATTATATCTCAAATGTCTTTTAAGATACGTTTACTTGGCTTTAAAAAAAGCATAATAATTATATTTATAAAAATAAGGTGGATATAATGAAAAATTATAAAAAACATGTTTTAGCCATTTTATTAACGTGTGTATCAACAGCGACACTCTCATTTGAATATATAACAGGTGTTGATGGAAATTACGATACGCAGCTCTTATTGTTAAACGAACAAAACCCAAGTGGAACCTTTGAATTTTTAGAATTTAATGATAGCGCTGTTGCATTTGAAGGCTACAGTGAACCTAATTATGAAGGTACAAAAATAGAAATAAATGCAAATAATGTTTATGAACAATCTCCACATCAAATGCAGTCATATAAAATTGTAGAAACAAAAAATGCCTCTTATGAAAATTCAAACACACTCTACTTAAATTTCACCTCGCCACTATGTGTAAATGCAGCCTATGCCATACCTAGCAAAGACGTGGCAGAAACATCATTAGGTGAAGTGTGTTATTCAGCAGCTGGTTTACCCGTTGTATTATTTGATCTCACAAAACTTGAAACACCAATTAGCAAAACTGATGAGATTGAAGTTTATTTACGCAATAAAGACAAGACGTTACTTTCTGCATTTGATGTTAAGTTAGGGGAGGGCAAGCTTGTAAAAATAGTCCCTACAAGCATGATATCAACAAGCGCTTTCTTTGTGGGTTATCTAACAAACAATTTGCTTGATTTTAGTAGCACAAAATATTGATATATAACAAAAAAACTTAAAAATGCCGCCTTCCTGAATCTTCAAGTCTATTGGGTATACAAGTTCAAGTATGACGTGTATACCCCCTTTTTTTGGTTGATCGGCGAGTTGTGTTTTTTTGTTTCCAATATGTTTCAATTGGTTGAGTTTTGTGTTTTTAAGAAGGTAAAACGGAGTAACTGCCTAATATGCATTAAATTCTATACAAAAATGTAATCTTAATTGGCTTTATTTTTGTACTTAGCGTGTTAGTATCTTTAGGCGATGAGATGTTTCTCGCAAAACAACAAACAACAATTAATTACAGAGAAATATTATGAAACTAAATGTTTTATTTAAGCCCGCTGTCCTTTCCGTTTTATTGACTTCTTTATTTGCAACATCATTTGCCCAAGCAGATGGTTATGATGGTAGTGACTATAAACCCAAACAAGAATCTCGTTGGGGTTGGGATAATGATGACGATGACGATGATGATGAAAGAGACAACGATTGGGACGATAACGATTGGGACGACAACTATTGGGGCAACGACGATTGGGGCTTTGATGATGACAACCAAAAAGACGTTTACACTGACAAAATAAGCTTAAAAGAAGCTATCATACAAGCTCAAGAGCGTGTTGGTGGTTATGCAAAAGACGGCGATCGTGATATTGAAAGCCGCTATAGAACAGAATATGAAATAACCGTTGTTAAAAGTAACGGTGATGAGTGGAATGTTTTCTTCAATGCAAGATCCGGCGAATTTATGCACCAATATAAAGAGTGGGATGTTGATTGGGAAGAACGTGCAGAAAATAGAGCCTTCTACACTAAAGTTAGCACAGCTCAATTAAAATCAGGTGCTGAAGCGGTTGCAGAAGCTGAGTTGAGAAGTGGCGGTTGGCGCGCAGTCAGCTTTGATTTTGAAGCTAAAGGTTCAGCTTTATTCTACGCTCGCTATGATGTTGAAGTTGTGAATAAGCATGGTTCAGAGCGTGACCTTCGCATCAATGCAAAAAAATAATTAATTTAAATTATTTTTTACAATAAAAAAGCGGAGTTAATACTCGGCTTTTTTTATTGTTTTATTTTGAAAAAATCTAATGCTATGTCTTTCACCTTTCACCTTTCACCTTTCACCTTTCACCTTTCACCTTTCACCTTTCACTCTTGAAACTGTAGATGCGTTGGCGGCTTGAATTCACCTTAAATCACATCGTTTATCTGTGCCCATGGGGTAAGAATTGTTTGCCACCTTCCTGCATTTTCAAAGGTAAATTAAAAATGAGAAAATAATTACTTACATAAAAATGACATTTTAAATTTAGTTTTAAATTTAGTTATGATAGAAAATGAAGTGAAAGAAAAGAAAAAACACCATAATTAAAATCAATAATAAAGGTTATTTATATGAAAATTAAATTAAAATTATTATGTCTTTTTATGCTACCAACCCCCTTATTTGCCGCTGATTTTAAATTAGAAAATCCTGATGGAGGAGATGAAGTTCGCTTGGAAGTAATAACGGGTAGCCAAGCTGTAAATTTGCAGGTTAATTTTGAAGATCATATTATTGAGCCAAACTCAAAGCGTGTTTTTGATGATGCAAAATATATCCGAAATATAGACACAATGGATGTTAATAACTATATAGAGATTGAGGATGAAAATACAGAAGTTCAGATTGAATATGGTTTTGACTTTATAACATACGGCAAGGGGAGGCACCTCATTAAAAATGAACCGGCCATTCTTTATAACGGTAAAAGATTAACCTATATGGATGTGTACGCAGTTAATCACTTTCCAGTCGTAGATCCTAAAGCTGATTATGGGCATGCGTGTTTAGTTGGAATGGTTGAAATTGAGCATGCAAATTTTTCTGGGGAAAACCCATGGAAGGTTGAGATCCTACAAGGGGATTATAAAGAGTTAACTCTTGTGGGGAAATTTAAAATAATAGACCCGAAGGTGAGAGAGCCTAATGCGTATGATCCCAATCATTATTTCTCATCTTCTCCCTTATATCCAAAGCCTGCTGTTTTAGATCCAAATGAAGCTCCAAATGCTTGGTATATGCCTCCATTTCAAGATTGCTACATGCCAATGATACACTTAAAGATGCTTGGTTTTAACTATAAAAAAGCGGCGGACAGCGAATATCCAACGAATAAATTTTCAGCCACATATAATGAAAAAATCGACTTTATCTATCAAATGAAAATGCCAGAAAATCAAAATGTAACAAAATTTATATTTCAACCTACTGACAAAAATTGGGGAGCCTTACGCTCAGATAAAATTGAAATGGAAATTGTAAACGCATATTGTAAGTAAAAATGAATTATGTTCTGACATAAAAAAGGGAGCTAAGGCTTCCTTTTTTTGGGGTATATACCCTTCATTCTTTAAGTTGCAGATGCGTTGGCGTCGCGAGTTCACCCCAATCACATCGTTTATCTATGCTCATGGGTAAACATTGTTTGCCGCCTTCCTGCATCTTCAAGTTTATTGGGTATACATGCTATTCTTTGCGATTATTTAATTGGCTCCTAGTTGTATGACATTTTCCAAAACACCCATTACCCCCCATCAATATGAAAATTTTCCATTTTACTTAAAGCGGGATGATTTGTTGCATCCCTATTTTTCGGGAAATAAAGCCCGAAAGCTAAAAGCATTGCTAGATCATCAAGATGATAAAATTACCCATTTACTCAGTTATGGTTCTGTACAGGCGAATTCATTTGTCTCATTTGCTGCATTGGCTCAATTAAAACAATGGCAATGTGAATTTTATGTTGATCGCATACCGAGTTGGCTTAAAAAAAATCCGATAGGTAATTACCGTTTAGGTTTGGAATTAGGGGCAAAGGTCATATCTGTCGGAGATCTAACAAAAGAGGGCATTCATCCGAATACTTATATTTCACGTTATAAGTTAGCGGAACATTGTTTATTTGTACCTGAGGGTGGGCGTTCGCCTTTAGCTGAGGAAGGGATAAAAGAACTTGCTCAAGAAATGGTAGATTGGATAAAGGAAAATGATATTTATCAACCTGTTATAGCGTTACCTTCTGGTACAGGCACAACAGCTTTATACTTATATAAGCATGTAAAACCCTATGGAATAGAAGTTGTAACCTGTGCGTGCGTGGGAGGGGATGCGTATTTATTAAAGCAATTTAAAGCATTAGGAGAAAAGGACTTTCCAACCATTTTATCATTAGCGAAAAAGCATCATTTTGGAAAGTTATATCAAAATGATTATCACATTTGGTTGTCTTTGTTTGAGCAAACGCAGGTTGAGTTTGATTTGATATACGATCCGATGATGTGGCAATGCTTGATGGAATGGCTGCCTTTTCATAAAGATAAAACATTGATTTATCTTCATCAAGGAGGGGTGATAGGAAATGAAAGCATGAAGTTAAGGTATGAACGAAAGTACTAAATATTATAAAAAATAGCTATCCCCTTCATTCTTGAACTTGCAGATGTGTTGGCTGCGGGAGTTTACCCCAATCACATCGTTTATCTATGCTCATGGCAAACATTGTTTACCGCCTTCCTGCCTCTTCAAGTTTATTGGGTATAATAAAAAACGGGTCGTCTTGAAATTCAAGACGACCCGTTTTAAAGAATTCTATTAAAACAGAATATTATAGGCCAACAACGTTAGCAGCTTGTGGTCCTTTTTGACCCATTTCGATATCAAAAGATACTTTTTGACCTTCTGCTAGTGTTTTGAAACCATCAGAAGCAATAGCACGGAAATGAACAAATAGATCGTCGCCACCGTTGTCAGGAGTGATAAAGCCAAATCCTTTGCTTTCGTTAAACCATTTTACTAGGCCAGTATTTTTATTAGACATAATGTATTCCTTTTTAAAATTTATAATTCATAAGTAAGTCATAAAGACTAGGTGCCAAGCGTCGAATTATTAAGTTCTGATAACGATGAAGCTAAGGAAAACACGGAGGACAAAAACGGTTAAGAATGTGTATCTAAGGTTTGACTTTTACTTGTTTCATTTTCTTTTAAATTAATAACTCTGCATACGCGAGCAGACTGAACAATATAGATATGTGCGCAATAAGTCAATATATTTGTTAGATAAAGAGCCTGTTTTTTTGCTCAATTGTGAATCAGTATATCTTTTGAGGGGATCAGGGCTTGTCTATTATTTGTTTTTTACTTTTTATAGGGCGTAACATGTCTTAAATCGTATTCCTTAAAAAGTTACCCTGTCGCTTATTTTGGGGTTGATTTTAACGCATACCACCTACAAGCCTTGATGCATAAGCTTGTTTTATCTATGCGTATAGGAAATGATGAAAGGTTCCTGTCTTTCATCGGATTATATAAATATACCCAATAAACGTGAAGATGCAGGAAGGCGGCAAACAATGTTTGCCATGAGCATAGATAAACGATGTGATTGGGATGAATGAAGGCAGCCAGCCAACGCATCTGTAACTTCAAGGATGAAGGGTATAAATAGAGCAAACCGCTCATTTTGATATCATTTGCCTAATAAACCTGAAGATGGCAAATTCATTAAAGCTCAATTTAAAAAAGCGCTATTTTTAAATTGTTCCAGAATAAATATAAGCATTGATAAAAAAATATGTTTGAGCGAGATAAAAATGCAATGTATTTTCAATTTAAAATACAATAAATATTGATTTTTTATGCCTTACATTGCACTTATAACGCTCTTTAATGTAAAGCGACAGAGTAAATAAATACAAATCTATTAAATAACAATATATTTTGGGGGGAAATTAAAAAATAAGAAGAATGTATATTTTTATTGTTTAATTTTCTCTGTCACCACAATTTGCTTACTTCACTTAGGCCAGCATCACAAGCCGTTGCTATAAACATGGGGGATATATCATATTCTTTTTTTAGAATATCAACAGATCGCTTGGCTTCAGAGAGCAGCGTTGGATTACCTTTAAAATAAGCGTGTACATCTTCAAGTAACATTTTTACTACAGGATCGTCGGTTAATGTCTTTGTTGACATATAATTTCCTTACAAATAAACGTTAATACTTTAACTATTGACGAGTTTTTATTTTGAGGGTTATTTCTAGCAGATAGATATAATTATAAACTCTCTAAAAATCAATGACTTTCATAAAATAGTATTTATCATCAATAATTGCGATCGCCTTCACGATTTTGTTTGCTAAAATTTTGATATTGTGTTGATATAACATCAATTGAATAAATTTTTGCTGGGGTGAAATGTATTGATTTATACCCAATAAACTTGAAGATGCGGGAAGGTGGCAATTTCATTAATCTCCATGAGCATAGATAAACGATGTGATTGGGGTAAATTCGCCCCGCCAACACATCTGCAACTTCAAGGATGAAGGGTATACTGTTTTTAGTTAAAAATTTGGTTAGGTTTTATTTCAAATTGGTTTGATTTATGTTTGAACTTTATCTATTACAAAGATATTAACATAAAGCAAAACATATTAATTAAGTTAAATATAGTCATTTGGTAATTATAATGTGAATTTATATATGCTATTCGTAATCGCCAATATTAATATTTGTTTCTATTTTTATCCTATTACAAATCTGTAAGATACAAAAATAAAATAAAATGATATTCTCAATATTGTGAGTTAACTAAATTAATTCAAAGATGCAAAACTTATTCAAACGAACATATATCGCTCTATTTATATTATGCTGTTTTTTTATATTCGCTTATTTAATGTTAATGAAAACGCAGCCTAATGAAATTGTAGCACCCAGCAAGGTATTACCTTTGTACGGTGGGTATGTTGGGCCGAATATTGCTGGTGATTTTCAATCACCGAAAACGGTTCAACAAGTATTAAGCTCGACCCGTATGCTTAATGACATGCCTATTCAATTGTCTGGTAACATAACAAAACAAATAGGAGGTGTTATATATGAATTTTCGGATAGTACAGGCTCAATCTATGTTGAAATTGAACCTGACAAATGGCACGGTATTCAGGTTTCTAATGAAACAAGAGTGACTATTTTTGGCGAAATTGAGTACGAATATAAACCGATTATTGAGGTTGAACGTATTAAAGCAATAAATTAAGTTAATCAATATAGGCTTATCTTGATCAAAAGGTTACAACGAGGAAATGATGTTCATATCGAGTGAAAAAACAAAAATGGCCATTAATTTAAATACAGTGGCTCGATTTTATAAAGATATGGTAGCCGAAAAACCTGTGCTTATATTTGTTCATCTTGCGATGTCATCAGAAGGTGAGCAGATGAAATCAACCTTATTATTTAATTCTGAAGCAGAAAGAGATGAAGCAATTTCAAGAATAAATTTTTTAGTTGGAAGTAAATATATTTAAACACCTATTTACCATTGTTTCGCAATGGTAAATTTAACATGCTATCGATGATAGTAATATCTCATATTATTTCATTTTCATATTTAAGTTATATCAGCGAATATATTAAAATTATTATATACCCTCAAATAACGGGTATAATCGCTAATATATGCCCATAGGCATGAAAATACAGCAAGGTGGCAAGCCCGTTTACCCTTAATATACCCTTCATCCTTGAATTACAGAAGCCTGCGTACCTGTAGTTTCAATATGATAATTAAGGGTATAAGTGCTGCCAACAGATCTGCGTTTTCAAGACGAAGGGTATGGAGAATAAATATGCAACCTCCTATTAATAGCCCTGAGCGAAGTTCTTACATTCCGCGGGATGTACAAAGTAATTCTGATATAAACGAATTGGACAACGCTTCTATTCCTGAGGCAAACCAAACAGCGCCATCGCCTTTATCGTTAGCTTTAATGCTAATGAAGGAAAAGTTAAAAAATATTCCTATTTGGCCCATGGCTATTACTGTCATTGGTAGCTGCTTGCTTGGATTTGCGTTTATGAGCGGGGTGCCTTTTAGTTTGCCTTTGTTAGTTTCTGGGGCAATTGTGATGGGCTTGGGTATTGCTTGGTTGCTGTCTTCTCAGATTGCAAAAAGCTTAGGCATTGGCGCCTGTCCTAATGGGTCCTCTTCTCAAAAGAAAGAAGGGCAGGGTAATGAGGTGCATGAAGAAAATAATGAAGTGCAAGAAAATAACCGCGCTCAAAGTCATTCAGAGGATGATGCAGCACGTAATGAAAATGAAAATGAAAACAGAAATCAACAGCAAGAAAACAATCAAAAAACACAGACTCAAAGAGCAAGGCGCATTTCTTCAGTAATACGTTTTAATTCCCGTGAAACTGAAGAGATGAAAAAAATAAAAAGCGCTAAAACAGATGAAGACTTACCAAAAAGAGCACGTGAAAATTTAGCATTTGATGGTAGTTATGATGACATTTATGAGGAAGAAGACTTTTTCAAGGAAGGTTAAGGGAGACTTTTTTAATATTGTTATACCCTTCATCCTTGAAGCTTTAGATGCGTTGGCGGGGCGAGTTCACCCCAACCACATCCTTTATCTATGCTCATGGGGATTAATGAATTTGCTGCCTTCCTGCATCTTCACGTTTATTGGGTATATACGGATAGAGATTAATGAACTTCCTGCCTAAAAATTAATTTCAGGCAGGTAAATTTAATTTAAATCAACGCTTTTTTTAATATTTCACGGGCAACGGAAGGGGTTATTTGTTGTGTTTCTCCTAAAGCTGTCATACCGTGTTGAGTTAATTGAGACACAATAAGCTCAACTGCTTGATCTTGAGTTAATTGTGGCGCTGAAAAATGAGTGTGAACATTTAAGCTGTGATAAAAACCTTCAATGGCATCAATAGTGCGAGAAGCTAATTCATCACCTTCTTCAAGCCCAAAAACGGTGCGACCTAATTGTTCAAGCTTTGCTTTTTTATGCTCTATTTGATTGCGCAGTAATGCCGGTTGAATAATCGCTAATGAACGGGCGTGATCCACATTCCATTGTGCAGTAAGTTCATGTCCTATCATATGGGTTGCCCAATCTTGTGGTACTCCAGAGCCGATAAGACCATTTAATGCTTGGTTTGCCGTCCACATTAAATTGGCACGCCATGCATCTTGATCTCTTTTTGCAAAAGTTTGCCCAAGCGCGTATAAATTTTTCAATAAGGTTTCTGCGTATCCGTCTTGTACCATCGCATCGGCTGGAAAAGTAATATACTGTTCGCACACATGTACCCATGCATCAACAATCCCATTGATTAATTGGCGCTCTGGCAGCGTTTTCATTACATCAGGATCAAGCACTGCAAACTTAGGTTGTACATGAGGCGTCATAAAAGCAAGTTTTGCTTGGGTTTGCGCTTTTGTAATAACGGCGCCCATATTAGATTCAGAGCCTGTCGCTGGAAGGGTTAAAATAGCGCCAAGTGCCACCGCTTCTTTAACCTGATGTGCCCCTGTCATAATATCCCAACTGTCACCTTTATATTTTGTTCCAGCCGCAACAAATTTAGCGCCATCAATAACGGATCCACCGCCGACTGCCAAAATAAAATCAACGTTATTTTCTTTTGCAAGCGCAATCGCGTTATCTAATGTCTCTTGGGTTGGATTTGGCTCCACTCCAGAAAACTCAAGCCAAGTGTGCCCTTTTAAAGCTTCAACAACTTGATCGTAAACCCCGTTTTTTTTAATGGAGCCCCCACCATAAATAACTAAAACGGTTGCAGATAAAGGAATTGATGTTGCAATATTTGTTATTTGCCCTTGCCCAAAGTGAATAATTGTTGGGTTAACATAGGTGAATTTCATTATTTTTCCTTGATAAGATGACGCTTTTTAAGATAAAAACCATCATATCAAGCTCTAAGCGCAAAGCCAGTTTCTATTTTATGTCTATTCTGGTCGAGCCCCACTTTGTTGATTGGCTTTGGTAGATATAAAAAAACGTTTCTTTTTAATAAATGGAAATAATTTAGCGGTTAATTTTACATTTTATGTGTTGATTTGCTGCGTTAAGTCTGATGTGAGTGTTTTTATTCTATCGCTTTTAGCCGAGCCATCATTACTCGGCTTGAGTTTTACAAATCCTTATGAAATAAATTAATTAAAACACGCTTTAATAAAATCTATTACCCCTGTAACAATGGATTTAATGACAGGGGTGACATGGGCAATGGTTTCTGAAAAAAGGGTGTTAAGATCGGCCCCTGTGGCTAAACCGTATACCGCGACACAACCAAAAAAAAGCAAAGCAAACTTAATTAAATCGAACATATTACGCCTATAGCTTAATTATCTCAGCGCTATACCCTTCATCCTTGAAGTTTATTGGGTATAGCTTTAAGTCTCTTGAGTATAACTTTAAGCATCTTGAGTATAAAATGTGGCATTTTAGCGAAAAAGAGCCGTTTTGTTGAATTAAAAAAAAGTAAAGATCTATTGTTTGGTTAAGTCTCTAATTTTTGCTTTTCGCATTTTGAAGTTTTCTTAACCCTATCCCTAAGATACTTTCCTGCATCTTCAATTATCTTGGGGATAAAAAAAATTTTCACGAAACCTTTTGACAAGCGCATTTTTATCTCTAGAATCGCGCACCGTTTAAGCTTAGTGATCTTTATGGGCTTAAACGTGTTTTTTGTCACAGGGTCACTTTGAAAAAACAATACATTTACTTTAACTTTAAAAATATACCTAATAAACGTGAAGATGCAGGAAGGCGGTAAGCGCATTAATCTCAAAGGTTATGATTCAAGTAAACGATGTGATTTAAATGATTTTGCGCTGCTAACACACCTGCAACTTTAAGGATGAAGGGTATAAGTAGAGAAAAGCATGGCGACGGATAATAATTTTAGTTTGGGGGCTGTGCCAAGCTCAGCCCGTAAGCCTACCCTTTCATTAATGATGGTGATGTTGGGGTTAACCTTCTTTTCAGCAAGTATGTGGACAGGAGGGACGCTCGGTACAGGGCTTCATCTTGATGATTTTTTTCTTGTTGTTTTAATTGGTAATCTTCTTCTTGGTTTTTATACTTCTTTTCTTGGTTATATTGGCGCTTCAACGGGCCTTTCCACTCATCTTCTTGCCCGTTATTCTTTTGGTTTAAAAGGATCTTGGCTTCCTTCTTTTATTCTTGCATCTACACAAGTCGGTTGGTTTGGTGTCGGGGTGGCTATGTTTGCTTTGCCCGTACATAAAGCAACAGGGATTGATACTAATATATTGATTGCTATCTCAGGGCTTTTGATGACAGCAACTGTGTATTTTGGAATGTCGGCGCTGATGATCCTCTCTATCATCGCTGTGCCTGCTATTGCTTTACTCGGTGGTTATTCAGTATTTGAAGCAATTCAAAGTATGGGGGGCATTGCTCAATTAAATGCACTTTCGCCTGCAAACCCCATTGAATTTTCAACAGCACTTGCATTGGTTGTTGGATCTTTTATTTCAGCCGGTACGCTCACTGCCGATTTTGTTCGTTTTGGACAATGTCCTAAAAAAGCGGTCTTGGTGACGATGACGGCTTTTTTCATCGGAAATAGTTTAATGTTCATTTTTGGCGCGGCAGGGGCTGCGGCAACAGGAATGGCTGATATTTCTGATGTGATGATCATGCAAGGCTTGCTTATTCCCGCAATCATTGTGCTTGGATTAAATATTTGGACAACCAATGACAATGCCCTTTACGCCTCAGGGTTAGGTTTTGCCAATATCACCGGATTTTCCAGTAAAAAAATTGCCATGTTTAATGGTGTGATAGGCACTTTCTGCGCCCTTTGGCTTTACAATAATTTTGTTGGTTGGCTGACGTTTTTATCGGCAGCTATTCCACCTGTTGGCGGGATCATCATTGCTGATTTTTTACGCCATAAAGAAAAATACAAATCCTTTGATCAAACTCAATTTAAAACCGTGCACCACCCAGCAATAGCGGGTGTTTTTATTGGAATAGCAGCAGGGCATTTATTGCCGGGAATTGTGCCCGTTAATGCGGTATTAGGCGGTGCTATCAGTTATTTATTGCTTGATCACATACAAAAAAGCATTGCAGTAAAAAGCACATTAAAACATGTATACCCAAAATCTTGAAGATGCAGGAAGGCGGCAAACAATGTTTACCCATGAGCATAGATAAACGATGTAATTGGGGTGGATTCGCGACGCCAACACATCTGCGGCTTTAGGGTGAAGGGTATAGTAATTAAAGAGAATAAATCATGACATCAATAACAGTTATAAAAAATGCAAGGCTTCGCGGTCAAAATGAATTAAGTGATATTTATATAAAAGAAGGGGTTATTAGCCAGATTTGCCCTGTGGTTTTAAACCAAGCCCCACGCATTCATCAGCATGAAATTATTGATGCAGAAGGGGGGATGTTATGTCCCCCTTTTTGTGAGCCGCATATTCACCTTGATACAACTCAAACAGCAGGGCAACCAAGCTGGAATATGTCAGGCACTTTGTTTGAAGGGATTGAAAGGTGGGCTGAGCGAAAAGCGACGCTATCAATAGAAGATGTTAAAAAACGTGCCAAACAAACCTTAAAATGGCAAATTGCAAATGGTATTCAATTTGTACGCACTCACGTAGATGTGTCAGATCCTGATTTAACAGCATTAAAAGCCATGGTTGAAGTTAAGCAAGAGATGGCAGCTTGGGTTGATATACAAATAGTGGCTTTTCCGCAAGAAGGCATTTTGTCATACCCTAACGGTGAAGCGTTACTTGAAGAAGCTATAACACTCGGTGCGGATGTGGTTGGCGCGATCCCCCATTTTGAATTTACCCGTGAATATGGGGTTGAATCTCTACATATTGCGTTTGAATTAGCAAGAAAATACAACAAACTCATAGATGTACATTGCGATGAAATAGATGACGAACAATCTCGTTTTATTGAAACTTTGGCAGCCCTTGCGCATAAATATGACATGGGGGACAAAGTAACAGCAAGCCATACCACAGCCATGCATTCTTACAACGGTGCTTATACATCACGTTTATTTCGTTTACTGAAAATGTCAGGCATTAATTTTGTGGCAAATCCATTGGTTAATATTCATCTTCAAGGTCGATTTGATGATTATCCAAAACGCCGTGGTATTACTCGTGTAAAAGAAATGCTGGCAGCCAATATTAATGTTTGTTTTGGTCATGATGATGTCTTTGATCCTTGGTACCCTCTCGGTACTGCAAATATGCTTCAAGTGCTACATATGGGGGTGCATATTTGCCAAATAATGGGGTATGAGCAATTAAATCATTCTTTAGATCTAATAACGTACCATTCAGCAAAAACATTAAATATTCACGATGAATATGGCATTGAAGTAGGTAAAGCAGCTAATTTTTTGATTTTGCCTGCGATTAATGATTTTGATGCATTGCGAAGACAAGTCCCCGTTCGTTATTCTATTCGCCAAGGAAAAATCATCGCTGAAACAAAACCCAGCGAAACACAATTACATTTAGATGAAAGTGAATGGGTTAATTTCGAGCAATAAAAATAAACCCATTATTTTTGAGGATGCAGCCAACACATCTGCATCTTCAAGGATGAAGGGTATAGGATGAATGAATTTGCCGCCTGCTCTTGCATTTTCAAGTATCTTGGATATCCCCCCTCTTTAAATCAAAAATCCTTTTTAGGAAATTCTTATGTCTCAAGCGCTGAATAAACGTATGTCAATCGTGGCATTAGGCTGGCCGATCCTCATTGAAATTTTACTGCGCACAGCGATTGGCACCAGTGATGTGTTTATGCTGAGTAGCTATTCAGATCAAGCCGTTTCAGCCGTTGGTGTTATCACTCAATTTACTTTCTTTTTATTGATTGTTTCTGCTTTTGTGAGTAGCGGTACGGGGATCTTAATAGCGCAATATTTAGGGGCAAATAATCAAGAAAATGCAACGCATGTAAGTGTTGTTAGCATTGCTTTATCTATTATTGTTGGCATTTTTTTAAGTATTATTGCTGTGTTTGCAGCGCTTTATTTGTTGCCTTATTACCGATTAGAAGATCAAGTAGAAACTTATGCACGCGAATATTTATTAATAAGTGGTGCGATGACCTTTAACGTTACGATTAGCTTGGTATTTTCCACAATCTTGCGCAGTAATGGGCATTCTCGCTCCCCTATGTTAGTGAATGTGTTAAGTGGCGTGATTAATATAGCGGGTAATTATATTGCGTTATATCAACCTTTTGGCTTACCTGTGTATGGGGTTGAGGGCGTTGCGCTGGCAACGGTTACAGGGCAGGTGGTGGGTACTTTTTTACTTTTGTACCTTCTACTTAAAAGAAACATTGCGCTGCCAATGCACACTTTATTTTCCATTCCTCGCCACGTTGCCAAAAAAATCATCAAAATAGGCTCTATGAATGCAGGTGAGATCTTGTCTTATAATTTGGCTCAAATTTGTATTGTTTATTTTGTAGTGCAAATGGGTACGCCTTCATTAACGGCATTTACTTATGCGCAAAACATTTCTCGATTTTCGTTTGCTTTTGCACTTTCAATAGGACAAGCCGCTCAAATTCAAACCAGTTATTATGTTGGCAGAGGCTGGTTAGAAAATATTTATAAACGAGTTCAACGCTATTTTGTGATTGGTTTTTTAGCCTCTTTATTCACAACCCTTGTTATTTATCTTTATCGCGCTCCTATTATTCATCTCTTCACCCAACAAACTGAGATAGCTGAAATGACAGCGCTTTTGATCTTAGGGTCTATTTTGTTAGAAACAGGAAGGGTATTTAACCTTATTTTTATCTCCGCTTTAAAAGGCGCTGGTGATATTAAATTTCCGGTTAAAGTTGGCGTGCTCAGTATGTGGTGTTTAGGGGTGGTGTTTGCTTATTTATTAGGTATTGTTGGCGAATTTGGGGTAATAGGGGCATGGCTTGCTATTGCGCTTGATGAGTGGGTGCGCGGTATTATAATGGCGTGGCGTTGGCGTTCAAAAGCATGGATGAAATTTTCTGTTCATCAAGAAAAATAAAGTTATACCCTTCATGCTTGAAGTTGCAGATGCGTTGGCTTTGCTCATTCACCCCAATTACATCGTTTATCTCTGCTCATGGGTAAACATTGTTTGCCGCCTTCCTGCCTCTTCAAGTTTATTGGGTATATTCCCCACCCTCTATCCCCGTTTTACCCAGCAACCTCGCTTGAATTAAAAAATAAAAATAAAAAAAACACAAGCTGTAAACGTTTACAATTCATGACGTTTATCACTTTCAAACGCGAATAAGATTGATAGACTAGTTAAAACTTCAGGGTATATACCCTTCATCCTTGAAGTTGCAGATGTGTTGGCATCGCGAATTCACCCCCAATCACATCGTTTATCTATGCTCATGGGGACGAATGAATTTGCCGCCTTCCTGCACCTTCAAGTATCTTGGGAATATAACGGCTTTTGAAGATGAAATTTAATGGAGAAAAATTTACGTGAAAGTATTAGTCACTGGCGGTATGGGATACATAGGAAGCCATACCTGTGTACAAATGATGCAAGTCGGTATGGAGCCAATTATTTTTGATAATTTATCTAATGCTAAAGAAGGGGTTTTAGATCGTATCGAGGCGATTGCGGGGAAACGCCCTGCTTTTTATTTTGGCGATATTCGAGATGAAAAAGTCCTTGATGCTGTATTTAAAGAAAATGACATTCAGGCTGTTATTCATTTTGCAGGGTTAAAATCTGTTGGTGAATCGGTTGAAAAACCCCTTGAGTATTTTGATAACAATGTAAATGGTTCGCTTGTGCTTGTGCGTGCGATGAAAAAAGCCAATGTAAAAACCTTGGTTTTTAGTTCGTCTGCAACAGTTTATGGCGACCCTGCAAGTGTGCCTATTACTGAAGATTTTCCAACCGGTGCGACGACAAATCCTTATGGTCGCAGTAAGTACATGGTTGAAGAATGCCTTCGGGATCTCTTTCATGCTGAAAAAGAGTGGAGCATTACCTTGCTGCGTTATTTTAACCCAGTAGGGGCGCACCCAAGCGGTACGATGGGAGAAGATCCTCAAGGTATTCCTAATAATCTCATGCCTTTTATTGCACAGGTGGCTGTTGGACGACGTGAAACCCTTTCTGTTTTTGGTGATGATTACCCAACGCCTGACGGTACAGGCGTGCGTGATTACATTCACGTTCTGGATTTAGCCGATGGCCATATTGCAGCATTAAAAACTCTTAGTGAAAAATCAGGGCTACACATTTTTAACTTAGGCACAGGAAAAGGTTCAAGTGTGCTTGAAATGCGTGATGCCTTTAGTAAAGCCTCTGAAAAAACCATTCCCTATCAAATTTGCCCGCGCCGCTCTGGGGATATTGCAGAGTGCTGGGCAAGTACCCTAAAAGCAGAAGACGTTTTAAAGTGGAAAGCAAAACGTAGCATTATGCAAATGACGCAAGATACATGGCGTTGGCAGTCAAATAACCCTAAGGGTTATTAAAAAAATTAAGGATGTTTTATGTCAGGTCTTGCGTTTAATCCGGTTGATCACCCCCATCGCCGTTATAACCCTTTAACGGGGCAATGGATCTTAGTCTCTCCTCATAGAGCAAAACGCCCGTGGAGCGGACAAGATGAAAAAATATCGAATGAAAGTTTGCCAAGCTATGATAAACACTGCTTTTTGTGTCCAACCAATGCACGTATCTCTGGGGATGAAAATCCTAATTACGAAAGCACTTATGTGTTTAGTAATGATTTTGCCGCGCTAATGGTAGATTCACCCAAAGCCCCTGTATCAGACAATCCTTTGTTTAAAACTCAAGGCGTTACAGGGTTAAGCCGAGTGATTTGCTTTTCCCCTGATCACAGCAAAACTTTGCCAGAATTACCGCTTGATAAAATTCGAGGCGTTATAGATACATGGAATGCACAAATTGAAGAGTTAGGTAAAAATTATATCTGGGTGCAAGCTTTTGAAAATAAAGGCGAGACGATGGGGTGTTCACAGCCGCATCCTCATGGTCAAATTTGGGCAAATAGCTTTTTACCTAATGAAATTGAGCGTAAAGAGCAGCATTTAAAAGCATATTATCAAGAACATGGTTCTAATTTATTGCTTGATTATGTACAAGCTGAAATGAAAGACGGATCGCGCACTGTTGTTGAAACTGAGCATTGGTTAGCGGTCGTACCTTATTGGGCAGCATGGCCTTTTGAAACACTCTTATTGCCAAAAACACATGTTAAGCGCATGAATGATTTAACCGAAGCGCAAAAAGACGATCTGGCGATGGCATTAAAAAAACTCACTAGCCGTTATGACAATCTTTTCGAATGCGCATTTCCTTACTCAATGGGCTGGCATTATGCACCCTTTTTTGAGCAAGGAACGGATATTGAACATTGGCAGCTACATGCACTTTTTTATCCGCCTTTACTGCGAAGTGCGTCTGTTCGTAAATTTATGGTGGGGTATGAAATGTTGGCAGAAAGTCAGCGTGATCTTACTGCTGAGCAAGCGGCGCACCGTTTACGTGATGTTAGTGATATTCATTACAAAACCTCTTTTTCATCTGATCAAACTGAACATCAATAAGTGAGTTTCTATGCCTTCTTCAATGACTGCTTCTTTAATTTCGAATGTAAAAAACGCTTTTTCTGATATTTGTAACGCTTCAGCCACCCATATAATTCAAGCCCCTGGACGAGTGAATTTGATAGGCGAGCATACAGATTATAATGACGGCTTTGTTCTACCTTGTGCCATTGACTACCAAACCCTTGTTGCCGCCTCAAAACGCACAGATAAAAAAGTGCGAGTTATCGCGGTAGATTATAACAACGAGGTAGATGAATTTGATTTAAATGAAGAAATCACGTTTATCGACAATAAAATGTGGGCAAATTATATTCGAGGCGTGGTGAAATGCTTGTTATCGCGTGGTTATGAATTTAACGGGGCAGATATTGCGGTGAGCGGCAACGTACCCCAAGGTGCAGGGCTTAGTTCATCTGCAGCCCTTGAAGTGGTAATAGGGCAAACCTTTAAAGTGCTTTATAACCTAGAGATAAGCCAAGCAGAAATCGCGTTAAACGGTCAACAAGCTGAAAATCAATTTGTAGGCTGTAATTGCGGCATCATGGATCAAATGATTTCTGCAGAAGGTATGGAAGATCATGCCATGTTGTTAGATTGTCGAAGCTTGGAGACAAAATCAGTCTCTATGCCAAAAGATCTGGCGGTGATTATTATTAATTCCAATAAAAAACGTGGCTTAGTTGATAGCGAATACAATACACGCCGTGATCAATGTGAAGAAGCTGCGGCTATTTTGGGTGTAAAAGCACTGCGAGATGTTAACGTTGAACAATTTAAAGCAAAAGCGCATGCACTTTCACCTCTTGTTGCAAAACGTGCACGCCATGTTATCACGGAAAATGCCCGTACATTAGAAGCCGCGGACGCGCTTATGCGTAACGATATTATAACGATGGCGAAGTTAATGGCAGCGTCTCATGCATCCATGCGAGATGATTTTGAGATAACAGTACCTGAAATAGATTCTTTAGTGAATATGATTAAAAATGTACTGGGTGAAGAAGGCGGCGTGCGCATGACAGGCGGCGGTTTTGGCGGTTGTGTTGTTGCTTTAATGCCACTTCATTTTGTGGATGACGTTATTCGTAAAGTAGAAGAAGAATACCATGCACAAACAGGCTTAAAAGAAAGTATTTATGTGTGTAAAGCGAAAAACGGCGCAAGCCTTGTTAGCGTTTTATAAGGTGTGAAAGAAGTGATAAAAACAAGTGATAGCCACGATTTTAGTTCACTTCAGCGCAGTATGACAGAAGGGCTCGCCTATGATGGCGAGCCTGCACGTCTTGTTGAGCTGAAAAACAAACAAGGTATGAGCCTCGTTTTCATGGATATTGGCGCAACATGGCTTAGCTGCCAAATTCCGTTAAAAAATGAAGATCCTTTAGCCAAAGATGAAAAACGTGAAGTTTTGTTAGGTCTTGATAAAATTAAAGATTTCTATGAACATCAAAGCTATATGGGGGTCGTTGTTGGGCGTTATGCAAATAGGATAAAAAACGGACGCTTTAGTATAAACGGGCACACACACCAAGTTGTCACACAAAAAAATGGGCATTGTTTACATGGCGGAATAAAAGGCGTTGATAAATATCGCTGGGATATTTTACGTTGTGATAAAAATAAAGTGACATTTTCCCTTATCTCACCAGATGGAGATCAAGGTTTTTCAGGCACGCTTGAAATGTTTGTTACTTATACACTAACGGATGAAAATGAACTGAACATTGAATATCAAGCAAAAACAGATAAACCCACCCCAGTTAATTTAACGAATCACGCTTATTTTAACTTAATGGGCGCAGAAAGTGGGCATCATTGCCTTGATCATGAAATGTACATCAACGCCCTTTATTATCAACCCACAGACAGCCAAGGCATTCCAAATGCAGCGCTTACGCCTGTTGCAAACACCAGTTTTGATTTCACTCAAGCAAAACCGTTAAAGCGTGATTTTTTACAAGAACAACAGCAAGAAAATGCCAAAGGGTACGATCACAGCTTTTGGTTTGGTGATAGTCAAAACAGGCTAAAAAAACCAGTGGCAATACTTACATCACCGGATAAAAAGATTCAATTACAGGTTTTTACAGATAAACCCGCCATGCAACTTTATACGGGAAATTGGCTTTTGGGTACGCCAAGCCGTTTAGGAGGTGAATATGCAGATTATGCAGGTGTTGCCCTTGAAACTCAATTATTGCCTGATTCCCCCAATCATAAAAAATGGCAACATCTAGCAGTGCTTTATCCCGATAAAATATATAAAAGCCTTACTCGTTATGCGTTTATAGTTTCATGAGACAAAATTGAAACCGTGTCTCGTTTTATAAGATCTGGAACAAACGCATTTCTTAGCGGTTTAGTTTCACGCCCAAAAGCGAGAGAAGTTGCAAGCTCAACCGCATTTTGGGTCATCGCTTCAATGGGGTAGTGGATGGTTGTTAAGCGAGGGCGTAAAAATTGCGCCACTAAACCATCATCGAAACCAACAAGGGAAAGCGCTTTAGGGATGCTTTTTTGATGCTTTTCACAGCTATCTATTACCCCTGCTGCCATATAATCGTTATAACAAACCACCGCCGTTATTCTAGGTAGCTGTTTAAAAATAATATTCATGGCAGCCTCGCCCCCCAAACTATTAGGCTCACCATAAAAAATATATTCTTTTTTAATCGGTAATTGATGGCTTTTTAGCGCATCTAAATAGCCTTGAATTCTCGCTTTTGTATCTTCAATAGGCATGCATGATGCAATACAAGCGATTTCTTTATGTCCTTGCTCTATAAGGTGTAAGGTTGCAAGAAAAGCCCCTTTTTGATTATCAAGATACACGCAGCGATGGGCCATTTTTTCAATGCGGCGATTAATAATAACCATGCCTTTAATTTCATTAGCATACTCAATTAACGCTTCATCAGATAAGCCTTTTGCATGCACAATCATCGCATCGCAGCGGCTGTCTAATAATTTTTCAATGGCTTGTTTTTCTGTCACGGGATCATGGTAGCCATTGCCAATTAAAAGATGCATGTTTTTTGCTTTAGCGGCAACTCCAACCGTGTTAACTAAACTACCAAAAAAAGGGTCTGACACATTACCGACCAACACACCCAAGGTGTTACTGGTTTGGCACACCAAGGCTCTCGCCACAGCATTGGGTCTGTAATTAAGCGCTTTCATTGCTTGAGATACGTTTTTAATTGCGGTTTGGCTGACATTAGGTGATTGATTAATAACGCGAGAAACAGTCGCAATCGAAACATTAGATAAGCGTGCAATGTCCTTAATGGTTGCCATAAGAAAGCCTTACTTTTAAATATACCCTTCATCCTTGAAGTTGCAGATGCGTTGGCTGCGCGAATTCACTTGCCGCCTTCCTGCATCTTCACGTTTATGGGGTATATACAGTTAAAACGAATATCAATAATTTACCTGAAATAGATAAAAAAAACGTAATTAATTTTTAAAGAGTGACAGATAAAATAAAGATAAAAGTGAAAGTGTGATTAGGGTGAATGAGTACCGCCAACACATCTGCAACTTCAAGGATGAAGGGTATATGAGGCTTTAAGCATGGCGGATGCATTTGAATAAAAACAAATTTATGTTGTCTTATCTTATCTGTATAAATAAAACGATACCCAATAAACGTGAAGATGCAGGAAGGCGGCAAACTCATTAATCCCTATGAGCATAGATAAACGATGTGATAGGGGTGAACTCGCGACGCCAACACATCTGCAACTTCAAGGATGAAGGGTATAAAAAAGGAAGACATTCATTATGGTACAACCTATAAGTACAACGCCCCCACCCCCACCCCCACCCTCACCTTCACCACCTATTGAAGGCGCTGAAGCGGCTGGAGGTGCAGTAAAATTATCCGGTTATAAAGTAAACATTGTTGCTGTTAGGAGAACAATAGAGAAACCGTTAACAAATAGAGGTTCTGTAAAAGAAAAAATGCGTCGCACAATGACCTTATTGCCTGATACACTTCGTGAATATATACCAAATCCACAATTGGACGATGATTATGTTCCGTATATAGAGAAGCAATTGATACCGGGTGGACTTGAAAGTGCAAATGGATTTGATCGATTAGTCTATTCTGTTGTTGAAAAGTTAATAGCCACGGTTAAAATGGATCAAGATGTAACAGGAAAAACGTATAAGGTAAACAACGATGACAGTGAAACCCCTATTTCTAAAGAAGCAATAAAGTTTTGGGAAACTAATATCCCACATTTAAGCAATGAAGACCCTGATTTTGAAGCAGCAATACCATTGGTAATGAGATTTTTAGATACATCTGATAGTGTTTTTGGACAAGGTGGGGAAATTACTAATGCGGTTCTTCTCGAAATAGCTAAGGATTATAACCTCGAATTTACCGATTCTTTTATTGTGGGAATAAAAAACCAATTTAAAGGGCAAGAGGTTCCTCAGCACGAATTTGAAGGCTTAAAAGTTTTAGAGCGAATTATATTAAAATGTATCGCAAATAATTGCTTCGGACACCTTGATCCTGAGTTTCATGATGTTGAGGTAGCCGATCTAAAAAATCTAATGGATAAATTTAAAAATCTTGATCCAGATTCAAAAATCAATCCTTTACTGTCATTTTATGATCTCGCTAATGTAACAGTCAGCGAACAAGCAGCGCAAGCTGAAGAAGAAAAAAGCGATGAAGCAGCCGCTAGTGGGCATGACGAGCAAGCAGATGTCGAAGGGGTTGAAAAAGGTGGTAAAGAAATTAAATTTAGCTAATTAACTTTTTTTTACGCCATTTTATAACTGAGCCTTTTATAATATACTTCTATACCCTTCATGCTTGAAGTTGCAGATGCGTTGGCTGCCTTCATTCACCCCAATCACATCGTTTATCTATGCTCATGGGGATGAATGAATTTACCGCCTTCCTGCATCTTCACGTCTATTGGGTATGGATGTTATAAAACTTTAAACTTCCTGTAAGGTATTGATGTCTTTAGTCTGGTATTCTAGGCAAATAGAATTCAATAACCTGAACAGGAAAATATTTTCATTGAAAATATTTTAAAAAATAATGATAAAAAAAATAACGATAATCGGCACCCTTGCATTTCTTCTTATTGGTTGTGGTGGTGATGATGATGGTGTTAACGTACCTGTCTTTCCTCCCATTATAAATCCAACCCCTACACCTGATCCAAATACTCCGCCCCCCGCCGCAACAGTGGGTTTAATTGAATCAATTGATAGACAAAGACAGGAAATTAACGTTAATGGCCGTAATTATAAGGTTAAATCTGTTTCTTATTCGAATCGCGATGTGCCATTTGATGACTTAGAAGTTGATATGCAAGTTTCTACTTCCGGCAATGGGGGCAGTAATCAAGATGTTGATGTGAAAGTTGAACCTACTTTATCAGGAATTATTCATAAAATTGATCGCACGAACGGCAGTTTTACTGTAAATGGCGTACCACTTGCTTTTAAAGCATTATCGCCTCTGATCTTTGAGGGGGACTGGGTCATGGTTTCTTCCACTATTTCACCCGATGGAAGTTACCAAGTTACTTCTGTTGTAAAGATATCATCCAATGATTTTATGGATTTTGCAGAAATAGAAGGCAAGGTGACAGATCTTAATAAGCAAAATCTAACCTTTAGGATAAAGGGTGTGCTTATTGATTATGCAAATGCACAAATTTTCACTCTTCAACTTGCAGAAGGGCAATGGGTTGATGTTGAAGGCATCATGATGGAAGAGCGATTCCTTGCAAGTAAGATAGAGCTTGATTCTTATGATGGTTTTGATGGTCTTTTCGGTAATTTTGAAATTGAAGGGATCATCAGTTGGGTTGCGGCAGATAAATCCGTCTTTGAGCTTAATCACCGTGGGCGGTTTAATCTTCTGCCTTCTACTTATTTTCAGCAAGGCAATAAAAGCATGCTAACAGTAGGGCGCCACATTGAGATAAATGCTTATTCAAAAAATAATAAAAGCTATGTAACAGTGGTTGAATTTGAAAATGATTTTGACTTTGATTTTGACGATATGTTTCCAAATTTCGAATTTGAATGCACTGGCCGCGCAAGTAATTATACAAGATCAAGTTTTATGATGAGCTGTGGTTTCCCTGCTACCCAGCGCACTATTTATATTGACTATCAAACACACTTTGATGAGATGCGCCCAGACCAAATCCCTTATGTTTATTTAGACGTTGAAGGGGTTATTATTAATAAAAGATACATAGCGCGTGAGATTGAGCCGCTTGATTTTGATTGAAAATTAAATTTTTTACTTACCCAATAAATATAAAACTATCGGCATATGAGTAATTTCAACGGTAGTGGGTATAAAAAGCACGTTGTGAAAGAGCAACGTGCTTTTTTTTATCGCGTAAAATATAAACTTAACGGCGACGTGAGCTTTTTTTAAACCCTCTAGAAGGCGTTACTTCTCTAAATACAGGTTTATTATTTGTTGTGCTACTTGTCGTTGTCGTTGTGGTGGTGGTTATAGTAGAGCTAGGGCGAATAGGCGTAGCAGGAGGGGTTGAAGATTTACCAATAGGACGGCTAAATCCATTATTGGCTGAATAATTATTGTAGTTAGAAACCGCATTATTGCGATAACGTTCTGCTTCTTCAGGAGTTTGGCGTTGGTAATAAGCAGAATTTTGCTGGTAGTGATCGGGCGCTGGGTTATTAGGTACTAGCGCATTTGCCAACATAGACCCGACCATTCCACCTGCCATAGCAAGGCCTACCGTTTCAAGCATTCCAAGCCCTTCATCTTTACTCGCTTCTGCGGCTTTTTCACCTTCAGCGGTAGTTGGAGCTGGTGAGGCATTACGAACTAAATTTATAATTTTATTGCCATTTTCATCAACTGAATAATAAGCATCTACAATATTAGGATCGCGTTTTTTGGCTTCTTCTAAAAATTCTTTTAACTCTTGCTTTTCAGCTTCACTCGTTTCAATACCGGCTGGTGCCGTTGCTGTCGCTGCTGCAACAGGAGCTTGAACTTGCTCTATTTGTTTTTGCTCTGGCGCTGGAGAAGCTGGCGGCGGGCTTGCATCATTACAACCTGTTAATGAAAAAAGAATGCTAAGGCTTAAGATTTTAGTTTTCAATTTACTACTCATTACAATCAATTTATACACTTGGGTATAAGTTTGCATTAATTTACGAGTGAAATCCAAGATCTATTTGATACCAAAATAAATTTATATGTTATCTCCAACAGACTTGAAGATGCAGGAAGGCGGCAAACCATTTTTATTGATGAGCATAGATAAACGATGTGATTGGGGTGAGAGTCTAAATATAAAGACATTGAGTTTGATTTATTGGGGTGGCGGTTGTGCTTTTAAAAAAGTGTTTCATTTCTTAGGGGTTGAGCGAGATCAATAATACGGCTTCTCCATTCATTTAATTGTTTTTCATCTATTTTTTCCATTTCATCCCAATGGATTGGAATGTCTTTTTTTAATTGGGATAATAGAGTACGTGCTTTTTGATTTGTTTTTGCTTTATTTTCAAGCCAAAGCAACCAGCGAAAATCAAGGATCCCTTCCATTATCTGGTATAAATCTAAATGAATATCAGGCGTTTTAGGACAAATATCTTTTGAAGGATAAAGCATTTGGGCGTCATATTCACGCCCGTCTGTTGGATCAAAAGGGTCTGCTGTTGGCATGCGTCCGTGCCATTGTAAATAACCATCTGCATGTGTTTGCCAAAGGTAAAATCCTGCGGCTGCTCGTTTATTACTTAGGTTATAAAACCACACATGGTTAACTTCTTTTTTTGCTTCTTTTATATCATTAACATCAACACCATAACCTTGATTGATAAGAACTAAGTCAAAATAAGATAACCATTTTTTGTCTTTTTTATTATTTAAATGTCCCGCTAATTTTGCCTTAGGAAGTAATAAAGAAAACTGCCGATACCATGTTTGAAAAAGATCGGTATGGCTGTGATTGCTCGGCTCGTCTGCAATTGCCCAAAAAGGTGCTTGATGAAAAGATGTGTAAGCGTTTTGCTCTATTTGAGCAATTGTTTTTATCATTTTTTGTGTTCCAACCGTTTTCTCAAGATTTTTTACGGTGGCATAAGCAAGGGATGAAAAAAAACCTAAATTGAATAATTGATTTGATATTTCCTCAAAATCTTTAATTTTTTCAATGTTATCCGGTGTAGGGTAAGGCGGTGATATGCCTGTTAATCCGAGCTTTGCTAAAAAGTTGAGATCGCAATTAATGGCTTTTTGATTAAAGATAGCCAATGAAGGAAACCAACCTAAATGCACAGGGCTTTCTAGATAAATGCCAACGGGTTTGTCTAATTTGGGTAAAAGCGTTTTTATTACCTCAAGTGTGAACGTTGCGGATAAGGATTTTCCTGCTAGAAAAAAGGTAATTTTTCCGTTATATATTCCTGCGTTGGTGTGTTTAGGAATATCGACACGAATAAAAATACGACGTATTAATGCTTTTTTCTCATTATTGGGTAAGGTACCTGAACGAAGAAGGTTATCTTCTATTTTTAATAAGGTAGAAGCAGGGTTTGTTCGAACAATCTGCCATTGAGACCAATGCCATTCAGCCGGTAATATAATACCTTCAGCTTTCGGTGCTAAAAAAGAAACTAAAGGAGCACCCTTACTGTCATTTTGTTCAAATGTAAAAGAGAATAGGGCAGAAGTATCAGGCGCTGCAACTAAAGTCTGTGCTTTAGGTAATAATTCAGTTTGCTCACTTGAGGCAATTTTCCATTTTTCTATCGGCCAGTTTTTTTCCCACCATTCTTGACGTTTTTTGGTGAGATGGGTCAATACTTCTTTATTTTTCAAGGGTGTTGCTAATAACGCACTGATAAAGGTGGCATCGGGGCTATCCCCTTTTATTGAAATAGGTACGGGCTCGCCGGTACTTATTACTTCAAAACTTATTCTTGCTTCTTGTCGCTGACCAAAATGATTCCAACTGGTGCTTTTCGGGGTGACTTTTATGTCACGTCGGGAAAGGTAAACGTGGTTAACCCATTCTTCTGCTGATAAATTTTGCTGATAAACCAAGGTATCGTTAGCGTAAATACTTCTTTGCAATGGGTGAGGCAAAAATTCCCACTCCCCTGCATCTCTTATCCATAAAGTAACGTGCCATTTTCCTTTTGTGAGAGGCAATAACAAGGTGTTAATGCCTTTTATTCCATCAATAGTTAAAGGATCGGCAGCTTGTTTTCTTTTACTTCTATCTATAGGCGTTAGGTTTTTTCCTAAAATAAAGGGGGAGTTTTTTGTAATTAAAGTAAACCCTGGCCAGATGGCGCTATTTTTAGGTCCAAAATCCCAAGCAAGGCTGTTTTTTGATAAAGGCTTTGGAGTATCAATAAAAACGTTATCGAAAACTAATGCTTGTTTATTTTCGGTTGAGAATATTAAGATCTGTTTTAGTTTTGAAAAAGAGAGTTGTCTTCCTTTAGGGGTACGTAAATTTGCGAATGAAACACTGATGTCAAATTGTCCTGAGGGAATTACACGCTCGATATTTGCACGGTTCTCATAACTCGGATGATAAGAATCATCCGCTCTGATCACTAAAATAACATCATTTTGATTAGGATTATTGCCTATAACACGCAACAAACTGCTTGCATCGGTATTACGAAGGTCATTCGCATCTAAAGAATAAGCGGCGGATTGAAAGCTTGAAAAAAAAACAAGAAGAATAAAAAAACGAAACCAAAGAAAAAAGTCATATAGATTTGATTTTTTTATCTTTTTTGTAATGATGTGGTGTGATTTTGAATTCATATTAATAAGCTGGATGCGTGTCTTTTATTGGAGGTATACGGCTTAAAACGGGAACACCGGAAATTGCTTCTAATCGTGCGCTGTAGCGAATGGTAATGTTTGATATAATAAGTAATGCCGTTGCGCCGCAGCCAAATAAAATCCCCCCCCAAAGTCCGCCAGCGAAAAAGCGTAATAAAGAATGATTACTTGGCCCTGTTGGTGTATAAGGCTCTTCAATGATTTTTATGCGTTCTTCCTCTCCAAAACTGCCTAAAGAATACGTTAAGCGCGCTTTTTCATGTAGGGTTAATAGCTCTTGAAAAAGATGATGTTTGACATCGAGGTCTCGTTCTAATTTTAAAATCTCTTGCTCTTTTCCTTTTGCTTTCGTAACTCTTTGTTCAAGTTGGTTAATCATTTTTTTCAAACTGCTTATTTCTTCTTTTAACTTACTGAGTTTATTTTTTGTTAGTTGTAGTTTTTCAAGCTGTGTCGTTAATAAAGAAGGGGGAGAGGGAGTATGAGTAAGGGCTGCACTACTGGCTATATCCCATAATGTATTGGTATTTATTGTTTTATCTGTAGATGAAAGCAGATGTTCTCTTTTTTCTTCAAGTTGATTAAGGTGTTGTAATGCGCCTTGCACTAAGCTGTGCTGCTCGGTATAGCGTGCTTTTAATAAGCTTAATTCACTGCGTACTTTGACAATTTGTTTTTCTAACCCACCAATAACGGGGTTTGTTAATGATAATTGTTGGTCTAATTGTTCAAGATTTTTTTTATAACTGGCTCTTTCTGCTTTTTTTTCAAACATTGTTTGTTTTAATTTTTCAATTTTATTAATGTTTTCAAACTTTATTTCAGGCAGTGCATCTATATTTTTATTACGGAAATTAACAAAATCTGCTTCTGCTTTATTTAATTCTTCACGCCTAAATTCAATATGGTTTGTTAAAAAAGAATGGGAGTTTTTCATTGACGCTTGCTCTGGCGCGAGAAATTCGTCAATAACATAATGGCTGACAGAGCTAAGTATCTCTTTCATTTCCTTATCATTGCTGGCGCTGTAATTAATACGGATAACATTTTTACTTTGCGCCGTCATTGATAAATTATCAGATAATTTATCAATGACGTTATCAATTTGAGATCGGGTACTTGTCTCTTCAATAAGCCCATGATCTTTTGCAACTTTACTAAGAATGTGCCGACTGTGAAGTAAAATCTGTAATCCTTTAAAACGCTCTTTCATTTGAGATGAGACAGCGTAATCAACAAGAGAGGGATTCATTTTAGCGGTTTCTTGTACCAAAATTGTACTGTGTGAGGTGTATTGTTTAGGGCTTACCAGTCCAACTATAAGCCCAATAAAAGGAAATATAAGAATAGGGATAACAATAAGATATCTTTTTCGCCAAACATTATCGAGGAGAACCAGCGTATTATAAGCGGTTTTGCTCATAGGGCATCTAACCATCTAGACAGTACTTCAGCTCGTTCATCCCATGTATGCTTTTTGACATAGGCTTGCTGTTTTGTATCTATTGGTGCATTGGCGTTTTCAATTAATACCTCAGCCATCTCATTTGCATTTTTAATACAATGAACAAAACTTCTGTATTCATCTAAAGCAGGGAAATCTGTGGTTATTACAGGGCGGCCTGCTGCCATATACTCTTTTAATTTTAATGGATTACATGCTCTTATTTGTCCATTATTTTTAAAAGGGATGATCCCAACGCTCCAGTGCTGGCTATAGCTGGGTAGTAAATCATAATCACGGGGACCTAAGATATGAACATTTTCGTAAACGGCTAATTTTTCTGTTTTTTCGCTTTCTTTTCCGATAAATACAAAATGCCACTGGGGCTGTTTTTTTATTGTTTCAATTAATAATGGATAGTCTATCCAATCTGATAATGATCCGTAATATCCCGCAATAGGGCGACCATCATTGGGTAAATCTTTGGCGCGCTCACAAGGTGTTGCAAAAAGAGAATAATCCACACCATGAGGTAGTAAACCAGTGCGTCCATGAGGAAAACGTGCAAAAAGCGATTTACTGGCAGCAATAATGAGATTGGCTTTTTCTGCCAGTTTATTTTCGCGATCTTGAATTAAATCTTTATCGACGCCTTCTAAGCTTGAATAATCATCTCCCACGTAATAAACCAAAGAAGTAGGGTTAAGTTTATTAATAATATCAAGAGCTGTTGGTAAGGAAGTCCAAACGATAGGGTCGCGTAATTTGAATTTTTTTATGATGGGTTGAAGCTGAAAATTTAATATAGAAGTTGCACACATCCGAGCAAATTTTTCTCTTGGAGCGGGTAAAGTTGCAGGGTTAACAACAACAATATTGCTTGTTATATTTGACACGCTGTTGTTATTGATGACACTTGATGTGATTTTTTTCCATATTCTTTTTAGATCGTGCGTATTCATTTGTGGTTGGCGAATACCAATAGAGTTTATCCATAAAATTTTACGATCTTTTGAAAGTCGTTTAATTAAGTGTTGAGTGCTAGAGGGTAAACCGCCCCAATCCTCAGCAAAAACAATAAGATCTCTAGCCATTATTTTTTTTCTTCCTCTGTTAATTCTCGTAGTACACGAGCAGGCACACCGCCTGCAAGCACATAAGGAGGAAGGTTTTTAGTTACGACACTACCCGCAGCAACAACCGTACCTTCACCAATAGTTACCCCTGCCATTACAAAAACGCCCGTTGCCAGCCAAACATTATTTTCTAAAACAATATCATCAACTTGGTTATCATGGTCGGGTAGACCTTGAATTCGGTGAGTGTAATTAAGGGGGTGACCCGGGTAGCCTGCTAGAAATGCACGACCTGCAATACGCACATTGTCTTTAATAATAATATGTTGTCCAACAGCAATCGTGGTTTGCCACCCGATATCTACGTTTTTTCCAATTTTAAGAATAGGTGAATACAAGCTAGATGTGCGACCTGAAAAGGTTGATTGACCTGAAATGCGGCAATTTTCATCAATAGAAATCTCTACAGGACCTGAAACAAAAGGCATTCCATTATAAAGGTATAATCCTTTTCCTCCCTTTTTTAATCGGCCTTTAAAAAGAGGTGTCCATAAAAAAAAACGCGTAAGAGTATGCCAAAAATCGATTAAAAATCTAGCGACATAATACAAAGGACAAAGGATAAGTCTTGGCACTGGTAATGACGATGTACGTATTATTTTTGCCCATGAATATACTTTCTTTATCGCTGGATGATGATGATTGCGAAGCCATTTTTTTATTAAGTTGACATTCATTTTTCTATTCCACAATGATAAATTTTTGTTCTATCCAAGCAAATCTAATCGATATTTCCACACCGCTACCCTTGAGCGCAAAATATAGCCCTTCATCTTTTGAAACTTGCAGATGCGTTGGGGGGCTCGAATTTTCCCTAATCAGATCGTTTATCTATACGTAATTGGGTAAGAGTTGTTTGCCGCTTTCCTGCATTTCAAGTATCTCGGGTACAGATAAACTTAAGGCTGGATTATTTCATTATATTTACTTTGTATTTTTACACTGAAATAAAACATAACGCGCTGTGCGTAATTTAATAAAGATCACATAAAAGGGATATAAGGCGTTATCTTGACACTAAAGGTTTGATAAACAACCCCATTTATAAATCATCTTAGTTGATCAATTCTTTTTATTGAAAAGACACATCGCATAAAATAATGAAAAATAATAGTAATTTTAAATTTATTTATTCTCATTTTTTAAGCTCAACTATGATTTCATAGGATATGAATCTTTTTTATTTATAAACAAGGCTATAAATATGGAAATTGAACAAATAACTCAAGATGATAACAGTCTACTTATCATACTTCGTGGTGATATGGATGTCGTTGGATGCAATAAATTACAGCCTGAATTAGAAAAGATAATAAATAAAGAGTTACTTTGTAACATTAACATGGATTTAGGAGGTGTTGACTTTTTAGATAGCTCAGGAATAGGCGCCATTGTGTTTCTTTATAAACGATTAAAAGCAGAAGGATTTAACCTTTCTCTCTCTGGCGTTCATGGTCAACCCCTTGAAATAATAAAATTATTAAGAATTAATACCGCAATGAATATTACCGAACAATCTGAAAGTTAAGTTAAGTTAAATTAAAGGATAATTACGATGAACTATCAATTAGCCTTTGTTATATGTTCAGTCTTGTTATCTGCCTGTAGTACATACCCTCAAGCGGGAAAGGGAGGGTTAGCCGAAAATGATCATTCCTCTTTTGATTTTGCCTTGTCTGATGAGCTAAGCCAATCTAAGAAAGATCTTCAAATAGAATGGGAGCTGACATCGAGACACCTTGATATTCTTGTGCTTCAAGGTGCTGAAGTGTGCTTTCCTGCGAGGGTATTGCAGGCAAGGCGTATGCAAAATCGTATTATTAGAGAGCTTTATGGCAACTTAGAACTGGATGCAACCAACGATCTGATTATTCAGCGTAGCGCTATATTACGTCTAGAAAAACATCTTCAAACAGTCAAAAAAGCAGGAGCTTGTGTTCTTGACTCAAAAATAGACTTTTATAATAAAGATTTAAAAATCAGTGAGTTATATAATATTTTAAATACAAATAACCAATTTGCATTTAATTCATCAAAAATAAATCCGAGTTATATGGGGCATCTTGCCAAAGCGGCGCAAATGTTAAAAGAAATACCCACATATGCGCTTCATATTACAGGGCATGCAGATGTGATAGGAAATGAAAAAACGGATGAAAATAAAAATTTATCATTAGAGCGTGCAAAGCAAGTAAAACGTTATCTTCATATTTTTGGTTTATCACCTTCACGTATCAAAGTGGATGCAGTCGGTGCGTCAGACCCTTTATTTAAAGGGCGTTCGCCTGAAATACGATTGGTTAACCGACGTGTTTCTATA
>JACLAC010016701.1_pt1 | contig 36187 bp, 14 predicted proteins | sample 8027881 | NCBI WGS metagenome assembly JACLAC01 (sample SAMN15725517, study PRJNA655200) | protist metagenome | isolation source: fluorescence activated cell sorting (FACS) single amplified genomes of... | place: Spain: Blaines Bay Microbial Observatory, Mediterranean Sea | collected 2016-01-19 | reverse complement strand
TAATACTTTTTGTCTCCACACCTGTCGTTTTTATTTTTTCTTCTTCCCCTTCTTCTTCCCTTTCTTCTTTCCAGCACTCTTTCCTCGATCCTTTTTTTCTGCGCCCTTGGTTCCTTTTCCTTTTTTGCCCTTTTTACTTTTCGGGCGTTTTCCAACTAGACGGGCGTTTCTTCTTTGGGTCAACTCTTCGTGCGTCATTTCCATTCGCTCGTACTCTTCATTTCGCCTTTCCATCGTAGCTTCCCCAAATCGAATACGAAAGTCTTCTGCCCCAGTGGCCATATTCAAGAAAAAATTTGATACCGTCTTGGCTACTGCGGTCTGATACTGTTTCCGCTGCACGTACTCTCCAAATACACCTTGCAAATCTTTCAAAAGTCCCCCTGTCCTCATCTCATTGCTCGTGCTCTGGTTTAGGTCTTGTTGCATAGAACTGACTTTGGCAGACATCATCTCCATTCGCATCCTAGCTGCCTCTGTAGCGACCCGCATTTTGTCCGTCTTCCACTGTTGTTTAATGGACACGTTTAACATTTCATCGTATTCCTGTCTCATGAGCCGATTTTCGGCACTTTCAACATTTGCAACATCATAAAAAACTTGTAACTCCATTTCTTGGTTTGCCAGGTCTGTTGCATATTTTTCCTTTAATTCTTCGTACATACCCCTGTAGTTTCGATATCTAGACCTCTGGCCAGCCTCTCTAACGTGTGAAAGAAACATTTGAGCCCGCGTGCGCTCCAAGTCTAAAATCAACTCTTTTCGTAACTCTGATTCTATTTTTCTCACCTCCACCAAACCTTTGAACAAATTCATAGCCCCATCATACCCTGCTTTTTTCCTGATTTGTTTCTCAGCCGCTTTTATCTTGGTTTCTTTTGCTCTAATTTGGTTTAAATAGGTCACTATCTGCGAGTCGTCGGTTGTCTCTTCTTCTGGCAGTCCAGACGTTTGAGGAATGTACACTCGGCTAAAGCCCTCCGTTGCAACTATTTCAGCGCGTTTCCACCACTGCATTGCGTAAGCTCGCGGGTCGGCTGTGTAAGAACGGACTTTTTTGCCAACAGTCCTCAAATAGTCTATAACAATACCTTCCCATACTAAACTTAGTAAGTATTTGTAACTGTTTTCCCCACGCTGGAGATGAAGTTGGAATATTTTCGATATTTGGGTTGCTTTAGTTCGCTTCTCTCTCATTCCAAGCATGCCACATAAAATTCGTAATTCCTCGTCATTATGTAGCTCAAGCAATTGTTTCATACCCACCTGCATTTCAACGGGCACTTTTCGGTTGCGCTTCTCGTCGTCCTGGTTGGTCTTTTCCCGTCCTTGTTTCTCTGGCCAAGCAGGGTCCTGCACGAGGCTAATGCCCCGAGGCTGGACGTGTTTACTAACTAGAGGACTCAACATTTTTGTTGCACTCGGCAGCCCAACCTAATGGGTTGCTCGGCTTTCCACTTAAAACAGTTTCTGATACACCCTGCACAGATTTCAGTACAAATGGGGTACTTACGGAATCGCAAATCGCATACTAAACCGTACGTCCGTGAGCATTCTTGTTTATTCAACTTGTTTTCCGTCAGTTCGTGCGACGCCTTCGCCGTGTGTAATATTAATATAATACCAATGGTACTTCTTGTTCCTTCCTATATTTCTTAATCGTCTTTATAATAATATTATTTATTATTTATTACATCATAATACAATACACCGTCGTAGTTACTGCAGTTTATGAAGCTGTGTATAGTAGTCTAATGTAATTACATAATAGGTGAACTGGAACATACAGGTTTTATAAATGCATTAGAAAAAAATATAAATATACATATCATACAGGTTTTTTAATCATCGAGCAGAAAAAGACGTTGGAAAAGAAACATAAATTGTAAATTACATTATAATACCACAATTTCTACTATTCCGTTTCTGTTCAACGACCTTGATAATAATTAACTACCAACCGATCCGATCCGTGCGGTATTTATAATAAAGTTATTATTTGATTGCCTGGAACTCTATCGCTCTGTGTAATAAGCAATTTACGCATAATTGATTCAAATTGCTCAAAAAAAATAGTACTATTTCACACGTCTCAGTGCACTACTCGGGCGTATTTTATTCCTGATTTTGTTATCCTGCAACCCCCCTAGCGGCTCAAAGTGAACATTTTTGTCTGGGTTTCCACTTTTTCCTCGGATCCACTCCTCCTGCCCGCTCATTCCACCATCACTGTTTCCTCCTTCGTCTGCAGACGAAGACAAGTTCGGCGTGTTTCTACGGGTGTCGCTAAAGAGGGGTGGCAGTTTCTTTTTCTTTTTTGGGCTATTTTTAAGAATCCCATCAGGTTGTCCGGTATTTGAACTGTTCGGAGATTTTGGCATTTTATAAGGGGACCCCCGCTGGCTCTCACTCTCGTTGTCGTCCCCGTCTTCGGCGTCGGAGCGGTCAAACCATGAAGATCCTAGCCACTTTGCTGATGAGTCCTGCTTCGCTTTCAAAAACCTGTTCATTTCCCAAAGGGTAAATACTGACATATCTTTGGGAAGATCGATGTTTGGCTGCCCGCTCTTCTTTAGCTCCAACTCAAAATCTTCTTTGTTCTTTTTCTTCATCATTCTCCAGCTGTACCGAAGAGTTCGTGCCAAAAATAGTGCCATGGAGACTGCTACGCCGCCAAGGCGGCCTTGTTGGATTGCGTCTTCGTTAAGGACATTAAACCGTGCGAGAAATGCAACAATAGCGTGTATTACTGCAACAGGAAATATCCCGGCCAAAAAGCAATCACGAATATAAATGTCCATCGCTACCAGGTACGCGACCGGCGGACGCGTGGAAGCGAGCATTAGCGATACCATCGCTACAATAGTCAACAAGAGGAGCATGAAGCCTGTGTCGGGGTCGTTGACAGCCACGGAGGTCCATGACAATAATACGCAGACGTTGGCAAATGGCATCGTGACTCTCGACGCTGCACTTGGTCGTCGGGCAACACTTAAGGAAACATCAAGGGTAGCGTATGACGAAGATGTAAACGACTCATGCTTAGGTGTCATGCCAGTTTGAATGCCGTGTGCCTCTACTTTCCACGCCCTATTCAAAGGGATGAGCTCGCGTTTTATTCTGTTTGCTAGGTAGAAGACAGGTTGTTTTCCAAAAATTGCAATATCAATGGGATAGGTGGCCTGGATCATCAGCTTCAAGTCTTGCCTATCGTAAGGGAAATCTCGCACGTCTATTGGAGAGTATGTACGAACGCGAACGTGGGTCGTCTGTTTGCATGTTCCAAGACTTGCATTCAGGACACGAAACTTGTCGGGGCGAACGTTATGAATGTCGACTGCGTTTGCTATAAAGAACTGTCGAGGAACCGATTCCCATAAGTCTTTCTTTGAACCTTTCTTTTTCCTTTTTCTAGTGCTCCCAAAAACTTTGCCTGAGGTTCCTGTAGTTTGTTCAGGAACGCCTTTCAGGGAAGGATCGGAAAAGTATACTAAAACCTGCACCTCCCAAGAAAGATGTAGAAAATCGGGCTCGACGTGCACGTCTAGAACTTGAACACAAACGCTCAACTCACGTGGTTTGACCATTGCTTGACGCTTTTGATAAACGTGTTTGTTGCTAAATTATCGTGCTCCAATGCCTGTTGTCATCCACCACATGTCCAAACAAAACATTAATGATCCTTTTCTCCACGATTCCTAAATGTCACCTGCCTTTGTAAGTGGTCCACATGAGGGTCAACAAATGCACCAAACTATTATTATTACGAAATTATTTGATAATATTATATTTTTATTAGCGAAAAAATAATAAGTAATGTAAATACTGTAATACCGGTAGTACCAGTATAATAATGTAATAGAATATTTATTATCTACCGACCCCGAACGAACCAGGTTGGTGAAATAGACGACTTCGTAGCCTATTTACAGAGGTCTGCCTTGGTACGGTACAAGGTACCCAGGTATAATATTAATTCGTACCGGTACCGGTACCCAAGTACCCAGGTACTGACAACTGATAAAAAACCAATAGTCCTTCTAGTTTGTACAATAGATGGTATTTCGTATTCTAATAATGTCCTAAAGTATTTAACGGTCCCATCATCTATCTGCACAACTTCGAGGACTGCCGTACGAGACGAGGACGAGGACGAAAACAAGGAGAGGTGAAGGACGAGGAGGTGGAGGAAAAGCAAAAAATCTAAAATTTGTGAAGATATTATAACGTACAACAACAAAAATTTTTAACAACAAAAATCAGGGGGAGGAAGAGAGAGTTGTATTACTTACCTACTTGAAAATAGTCTAGTATTATAATACCTACTGTAGCACTATCTTTACGGGCAACCGATAGAGATGGTTTTTATAAAATACATAGTTTGAACCTATTTCTTCGATTAAAACCATCAAATACAAACCACTACGAAATCATTACAAAGAAGGAAAACGTTCGAAAATTACATTGTTGATCTTAGCTCTTAGACTTCGTAGTTGCCAATCCTTCCTTCTTTCAGCTGCTCTGTGCTCTGTGCTGATTATAAGGCAGTGTTAACGTTCTGCGAGAAGTGTCAAACCATTATTTAGTTATTTTTCAGTGCTACGATACTGCTATGATGGGGTGCGCACGCACGCTGCCAAGAAGTCGTCTGGCAGGTCCGACTTTCTGAGTGCACAATGAGATTGAGGTATACGTTCCGTTCCTTCTTTCCTTAGAGAAGTAAGCTTGCTCATAAATCATTTTAAACCAAGTTTTTAGTGGAAACAAAATATAAAATTCGAGCATGCTGTATTGAAGGTCACTTTATAAGAAACTCCGTACTGTGATATTATCATATATAATTCAATATGCCCCCTCGTGGACGTGGTGGTGGTGGTGGACGATCTGGAGGGCGGTCTGGGCGCGGAGGCGCTAGAAAATCAAGTGGCGGACGAGGCAGCTCTAGAAGTGGGGGAGCTCGTGGGAAAGGGAAAGGTGGAGGAGGGAAAGGGCAAAAATCCAGCAAATCGAAAAGTGGCGGCAAAAAAGGGGGCGCGTCAAAACCTAAGAAAAAATCCCGAGGTGGAGGCGGAGGCAAGAAGAAAGGACCAAGTGCCCTTCGTAAGCTGTTGTCCAGGTATATTCCGTGCCTTGAGATAAAGAAAGAAGTGAGTTTGGAGGGCATGGCCCAGAATGCGGTTAAATTGCTAGGGTTTAGCGAAAAGGATTGCAGCAGGATTAAGACCCGTTTCGACGATATTGATATTGACGGAACTGGAGAGATAGACTACCAAGAGTTTCTTGAAGATGTCGGTGAGCCCCGCTCTCCATTTGTCGACGCAGTCTTTTCCTTGGTGGACGTCAACGGGAACGGTAACCTGGATTTTGGAGAATATATCCAAATATTTTGCGTCTACTGCACATATAACAGAGACGAAATTCTAACATTCGTATACGAATGCTTCGACGCAGATGGCAGTGGTACTATTGACGAGGAAGAATTTATGCTCTTGGCAAAAACTGTGGCTGCCGCTGCACCAATGTTTCCAGGTAATTTTGGGAGAGCATTGGAAGAGTTTGACGTAAATGGGGACGGTTTGATTGATATGGATGAGTTTCGGGAGTTAAATCGCCGCTACCCATTAGTCTTGTTCCCTGCCTTTCGTCTACAAGACAATTTACAGCGTGGATCTTTGGGACTGAAGCGATGGAATCAAATACTTTCCTTGAGACAAAAAACCAAAGTTCTTAGAGAATATAGAAAAACTCACAACGGCCAACTGCCCCCGATACCCCTGTCGACCCGTCTCGGGATGAAATTTTGCTGCTGTTGCGTTAAAGGACCTTACGCAGATGTAGTCCTAGACTTCGACGATGACATTGGATCAGGCACCCCTAACTCTTCTCCAACTCCCAAGAAGGAGGAGAAGAAGAAGAAAAAGAAGAAGAAAAAGAAATAAGCCTTGGTTTTAAATGCGCTCATCTTCCTAAAAAAAGAAGGAAAAGGAGAAAATGGAAGAAATGGAAGTTTATTCCCGCATCTACTACAAAAACAAGAAAATTGGCTGTTATTTAAGTAATTAAAATTAATGTACTGCGAACTGAAATCTAGATTTAGACATTCTAGGTTTGCATTCCTTCATGAACTGCGAACTTATTTTTGCTCTTGTGGTTTTACTAATCGATATACCTTTGTCACTTGGTATTGGCTATCAATCTCAGATGGACTCCGTGCACGATCCGAATCGGTAGCTGGATTAGCAATGCTTTCTACATAAATTGTACGCCTTTAAAAAAAACAAATTAAATACGCCGTTAAATAATACAAAAATAGATACTTCGTACTCGTAATTAATATATTATGTAAAGCAAGTAACACGTTGTAATCGCTCTTGAAGACAATAGCAAAAGAAAGTCTCACAGAAACTTTTTTATGATATCGTGGTATGAACCTTGCTGCAAACAGTAATACCAAAGAAAAGGGCAGCAAGCGAGAACTGAGAGAAACACCATGAACATAGGATGAAAGTTTCCATCAATGTATACCAATCGGTGGGCCCGCTCGTATCGGGATGTTCCAGTGTGATAGGTAAGTCCCATCAGGGCAATCGCCCGCATTAAAATTGCGAGAAACAAGGACTTCAATAATTCTAGTTTGGATAAGTGCTTTGTTCTTAGCATTTTCATCACCCCGGAAACGGCTACAAAAAAACACGGGATTGAGCACACCGTGCCGGCAATATAAACGGGCAGCGTGCCCTTGAGTACCAGGTAGTACTGAAATACTGATAGACACATGGAGAAGCACAGTGACGATGCGCTAATTATTGGACTTTCATTTTGTAACAGTACTCCTGTGATTCCAATCAGATATTCAGAAAGACAGTTCACAGCAAATATCATTGGCTCGTCGTAGACACAATGCCAGCGACCTTTTAGGCCAAGAAAGCGTTTGCAGAAGTCTGACCGAAACTGCTCATCGCGAAAGTAAATGTCCTCCCCAAACATTTCATAGTGTCTGAACAGTTGCAAAAATAAAGAAAAAATAAAGTATCGCTCAAATCCACGCAATTCGTCCCAATGATATATGTGATACACTGCTCCTATGACACCAATTGCTAGGGAAATTTGAGGCCAATATACGAGAATGTAAGACTGCTTGTGGTCATCAAGAAACACGCAGCACACCGTGATACAAGAGATCACAAAAAATGTGAAGAATATCGTTACCAGGGAGTGAAACGACAATCGGTTCATTTTTGCTAGCTTTTGCCTGCTTGCACGAGAGTTGTTACTTGTATGTTGGCAAAGAAAGTTTCGGTTCTAAAAGTGGACGTCGGAATATTTGTAAAAGAAGAGGGCTTTCTTACAGACTTTTTTTTGAAAATGCAACGGTCGAAGAAGGTGTTGTTGTTGGTGGTGGGTGGTGGTATTAATAGGTTAGAAGAACTGGCTAAAAACAATAAAATATAATATAAAAAGATAGAGGAGACCCGACGACAAAAAATAATTTTGTTTTGTTTGTCGCTCGCCTCGTTCCCCCACCCCAAATATTAGCTATTATAATAGACTAAGTACAATATTTTATATATAAAATAGTAATAGTAAGGCAAGAGTAGTAAATAATATTTAAAATATTGGGGAAAATTTTCTTAATAATTTCTTCATCATTGTTTGCCTTCGATTTCAGAATCCTTCGATTTCAGAAGCCCTCATGATTTCTCTAAATAGTGACAAAGTTAATGGGGAACCCGTGCTGTTTCCTCTCTCCAGCTTTTCTAATCGTAAGAGTTCTGCGTCGGTCAAATTCAAACACACCTGAACTTCTTCTTTGCACCAATATTTCATCATCGGCTGTATTTGGTTCTTCATCGCTAAAGTATATGTAGAAACAATTTGTTTCATTTCTTCGGAACATTGGCAATACGGCATTTGTATTTTAGTGTCTTCTATTGTTTTGCCATTTGGGTCTATAATGTACGGGTATCTTGATCTATGGCGAAGAGCGTACGGCGGGGCATGTCCCCTTGTTACTTTTATGGGTGTTTTGCCCAATGGGTGTCTTTCCTTTGCCCCAAATGGAAGGCCTTCTCGCTGCATGGTTTCTATCAACGACAAGCTATACCCGAAATCACCAAAACGCACACCATCTCCACATAAAGAATTTCCAAGTTTTCTCAAAATTTCCTTGGGGCTCGAGCACCAAGAGCAGTGCCATCCCCCCCGCATTATTCGTCCAATTTTTTGTTCTATTCCATTTCCAAACCCGCTATTTGCCGTTTCTTTCTTCATTCGTTCATTCATTTTTATAAATGCTAAGTGATTCCCAACTTTCCGGGCATTGGCAACCTGGCTTTGCTTGTTGGGCATCTTCCAATAGAAAGCAAACATGGACCGTCGCATGAAAAGTTCATACACGTCATATTTTTTCCAGTCAGCTTTACGAGCCATGCTGACGGCATATCGTGACGGAATTTCGTCGGCGTCGGTGATAATTAAAATATCGTGGTCCATTACTTTAAACGGTAGCATGTCGAATCCAGGATTTACAATCATCAAACGCATGGCGTCAAGATGACGGAATCCTAATTCGCAGCCTTTTGCTGCTGGGGGTTGCGTGTCTTTCACGTATACAATTTTATGTTTGAATTTCGAAAATCGTGTCTTGTGTTCTTGAAAATACAAGGGTTTTGGGTTTCCATATGTATCAAAAGCGGATTCAACAATAATATGTGCTTCGACAGATTGTCTCAATTCGTGAAGTCGCATTTCGAGTAAGTCAAGCTCTCCGTTGAAAGCAAATGCATCGATTACAAACGTGGCGGTCGTGTCGCGTTCAACCCGGAAACGCTTGCGCACTGTGCGAGGTTTAGGCCTGATCCGGTGTGAGGGTTTTGTTGCCTTTTTATGCTTAACAAACAGTTTTAGCATTTTGTGTTGCTTTTCCACGGGAGTTTTCGAAGCGTGCCCAGTGGAATGGTTTTGTATTTTATTTGAAAATTTTCTTGTTTTCGTGTTATCGACTGGTTCTTTACGTAACCTCGGCCGCAGAAGTAGTTCTCTGGAAGTCTGGTTTGTTTGAACCTCCATCCTACTTTGTAGACTGTCTATATTAGGCGATGAAACACTAAAAACTTTCACCAAACTGTAAATCCATAGTGCATTCAAGCAGCAGGCTACTCCAAAAATAAGATATTTCCATTTAAACTTTTTTCGTTTGTACTTCATTGACGACCCAGATTGCAAAAAATGATCAGGAAGAGCAGCGCAGTCCCTTCAATCCTGTATTGTTTGTTTTTTAAGATATATTGTCAAGATGACGCTTAATAACTGTTTGTATTCATCCACAAGACGGAATTAGTTCTAACCTGATTCAATTTAGTTAAATATAATTTTAAAAACAAACAAAACAACCATGGTCGCATAATCACTCACTCACAACAAACATCAAAAATTCAAAAAAATACAAGGAAGAATGAAGAAGGAAGAAGAAGAGAAGAGAGAAAGAAAAAAAAGAAGAAAATAATATTTAATAATTTATTAATTTATTTATAATAATAATTTTTAGAGCCGCTTATTTATTTTCAAAATATTCTATAACCCTATTTATAACTCATAAATCTACGACGTTAAATAGAATGTTGAGTATAGTGCCATATAGGCTCTTAGAATAGACTCAATGCGCTCCTGATTAAATTATAACGGATTTTATAGATATTTCAGTGCTATTTACTGTTTATTTAATAAAACCTTTAATTATCTCATCATCATTCACGACGATGATGGAGTATTTAATTTTTTATTATTTTAAATTATTTATTAGATGATAAATGCAGGAGCGGATAAAATAATAATATTCTTATTCCACGATATCGATCGATACAATAAGACATTATTTTAAAAGAACATAATCTAAGCCTTATAATTACAGAGTGTTTTAAAACGGGACAAATTGAGTTGCACAAAGATTACTAGTTTAGCAAAATAATTGTGGTGAAAGTGTGTTTTAAAGTCAAATGGAGTTAGGCCCTGCACCGCAATCCCCCCCAGTGCCTTTGGGTGTTGCTAAAAGTCTGTTGCCTGCGAAGTCTCCTGCAAGTGACACGCAATCGCCGTCTCGCTCTCGCAACGGGACCCGTTCGCGAAGAGGAAGTAGTGGTAGCACCCAGAGAGATGTCCTTTTTTCGCAACCTGCAGGGGTTAGAAGATCACCTAACGTCAGAAGAAGCGCAGGTGGGCGGGGGTCTCAGTCCTCCGAGCAAATTAATGTTAGTAAGTTGACACAAGAAATATTTAGAAAGCGAATCGGTGCCGGTGGAAAGCGACCAAGAAAAAAATATGAGCAAAAGGAGAGGTCCCAGAGGGTTGGGACACCCTTAAATAGTACTGGGCTGTTAGGTGGAGGAGGCATCGCGCCATCTCGGCAATCGGGCCAGAGGAAAAAGAACATAGACGACAAAGCATCTGGGTTAAATCTAGCGATCAGTATAGGTGCAGCTAACGATGAGGTAAAAGTCGAAGAGGTGCCAAGCAAAGCGTCAAATATTCCCATTCGAGCTATGGTGAAACCGAATGGCATGAATGACCCAGTTCATATAGTTTTCCAAGAAAACAAATCAAAGAGGCGGTCTGCTGACGACAAAGTCCCCCTGACGGGCTGGGCCACCGATATGTTGGCGTCGAGCCCCCAAGCAGACGGAGAGCCCACCCTAGCCCCACACAACGAAAGGAAGAACGCTGACCAAACCAAGAGCAAAACATTGCGTCGGAGAAAGAAAAATGATGCGCCTCGACAGGTTCTTTTAAAATACAAGGATTCCCCGTTAGCTGACGATGTGCCCGAAGTTCGGTTCACATATAGTGCCGAAGGATTAGGAGAGGGGAATGTCCCAGAAGCCGTGAGGGCGGTGAAAAGGAGAGGCCAAACATACAATGTAATACCAGTCCCGGCTTCCCCGATCCATACAAACGTAAAATTTAGCCCAATGGTTGTAAAAAAGACTACTCAAAAGTCTATGGTGATTTCTGCGCATGGTTCACCGGGGTCGAATCAACACAAAAAATTGCCGTCTTCAAGCATGCCGAAAAAGATTGAGTGGAACCGCCAGGCGTTCATGTTGCCAGGCAAAGCGTCGTACGCGGCGGCTGCAGCGGCTAAAGTCCCATATGATCGAGTGTTGCCTTCACTGCCAAAAGGCGTAGAAAATTTTGCAATGGCATTAGGCGGAGTACATTTGAAGCAATCGCTCGATGTATTGCCACAAACTGCAGTTAACGAACAAAACCCGGAAGACGTAGACAGTGACGGGGAAGAAGCGATAAAAAACCCGGCCTTTAAGACTGCGAAATCTGCTGCACAATTTTGGCTACGGAATTTGTTGCGCACTCACAACTTTAAACAAGCTGCTGCACAGGGCGGATGGCGCGGGAAAGAACATGTGCGTCGACTTGCCGAGTTCTTGGCAAGCGCTGTGTCGCATGTCCGCTATGCCGTTCAAGCAGAAGGGTGGACTGCTCCTGATCGCGCTGAGCTCGAAAGGCAAATTTACAACATTGTTGTCGATGAGCTCAGTCACCAAGTCGCATCTCAGGCCACCAGTAGGGGAAGCTTATTGGAAATGATTACAGCTCACTTTCAAGACGTCGTAGGAGATGCTCTGCCTATAGTTATTGGTCGAAACGAGACTCAGATGAGCGCGCAGCGCAAGGAAATGGAGAAGGTTCAGGAAGAAAATCGCCGCCTAATGGCAGAAATTACCAAATTACGGAAAGATACGAAACATATTGCATTTGCAGCGCCCACTGAATCTCTAGATTCGGTAAAGCATGAAGCCGAAGCGGCGAAGCGACTTGTGACCTCAAGAGATGCGGAGATTATATCACTGAGGCGACAGGTTGCATCGTTGAAGCGCTCCTTGGATCAGTCGCAGCTGCAAAGTAGCAACCAGGCCGTTGAGCTGACAACAGTGCGATCCACCCTGATGCAACGAGAAGACGAAAGCATTCAAAAAGTGAAAGAAGCTAAGGAAGTTTCCATCAAACTTCGGAAACAGTTGACTGAAGCACTCACCAAAGTAGCTAAAGCAGAGGAAAACGAGCAGTGGTTAGAAGATCAAGACTACCCTGGCCAAATTTCGGCTGCAGAGCGTCGTTTGAAAGATGCTGTTGATAACGAAACAGTGGTAAAAAAGAAGCTTCATAATGCCAATAGAACAGAGCTGTCGTTATACAGCAAAGTGAAAGATCTTGAGCAGTTCACTACGGATATGGAGGGCAATATACGGGATTTAAAGGGGTATCAGAACCTGATGCAGGGGATGATGGGTCGTGTAGAATCGATTCGAAGGGCATCGGTTGCAATAAGGCACAATATTCCTGTGAGCAAATTGAGCGGAGATCCGGCGGTTATGCAAGAAGTTGTAAATAGGATGACTGCCAAAGCAATAGAAGCAGAGAAAAAAATGAATGAAGTAATCACTGTTCGAGACAAGCTACAGCGGCAGTTGTCGCTAGAGCAACAAAAAGTTTCGATCCAGACCCAGCAGGTTCTCGACGCGCGAGAAGCGCAAAGTCGCTTAGAGATTGAATTGTTTGAATTGCACGAGGAATTTGACTCCACGGTAGGTGACTTGCGAGAAAGTAATGCAAACTTTCGCGAAAAAGTAGAGCAGCTTGAGTCTGAAAATCTGTTTTTGATGGAGCATGCCTCCTCCCCTGATACAGAAGGCAGCTCTGCAATTACAGTGACAGAAGAAGCGGTGTTGAAATTAAAAGGGGACGTAAACGCGATAAAGAAAGAACAAGAAGGAATAATGACAGATACTCAAGACATGCTTCTAGAGTTTGAAGGTTTGTTTTCAAGTCTTGCGCATCGCATAAATGAAAAACCTGTAACAAAAGACCAGATCAAAGTGTTTACGGATTCTATTCTGGAAGCTGCACAGCCAAGCCCGGTCACTAAAGCAATTGGACGGCGAAGGTCTATTCAGAACTTAAAGGCTAAGAAAAGAGCCAAAAAACGTGTAAAAAAGAGAAGGATGAAGTTGGACAAAAAATTTACGGAGGAGGACGCGGCAAATGACGAAAAGTTTGAAATGGCGGTCGAGCTCTCCAAAGCGACGCTGCTGCGTGAGAAAGAGCTGTTAGAAAACAAGATTATGATGATGCAATTAGAATATGAATCGGCAACGAAGAGGCAGCAGGAAAAACTCGAAAACACGGAGAAAGCTCTGAAGGAATCGGTTGAAAACAACGATGACTTGCAGAAAGCAAAAGTAAAAGTAGAACAAGTTAACGCTGAACTAGAAATTTGCAACGAGGACTTGAAGAGTGCAAAATCGTTGAAAGAAGAAAAAGAGAAAGCCGTGCAGGAATGCCAGACGACTCTGGAAGAAGCTATTGTTAGGTTGCAGCAAGAAGAACTACTTTTGGAAGACATTGATGATTCCGGGAAGAAAGACGAACAGCGTGTTATCATTTCAGATTTTCAAAAGAAGGTAAAGGACCTAGAAGCCAAGTTAAAACCCCTAAAAGGCGACTTAAAACTTGCATCTATTGAGCATGATCGGTTAAAAAAAGAAGTTGCCAAAGTGGAACAGAGCGCCAAAGAAGTCAAAGAAGAAGCACTCCGTATTGAGGCGGAGGACCCAGAAATTAAAACACTGAAAGCAACATTAGAACAATGTGCCGGGGAAGAAATTGTATCGTTGAAACAGTTGAGTGGAACCAGGCGTAAATTGAAGCGTGTGAAGAATGACCTAAGCGATGTAGGTCACTTAAGAAACAAAGCTACCGCGGTTCTTCGAACAGCGGGTCGAAAGGGTGTGGACGAAGAGTCAAAGAAAGTTACCGATCCAAAAGAGCACGAAAAAGTCAGAGAAGATACAGTGCGAGATCTTGCTGCGAAACAAGCAAAGGCATTGTTTGCGGAGAACAAGGTCGCATCAATGGAAAAGCAATTACTGGAAGTAAGAGAAACTGCGGCGAAAGAAAACCCGGAACTGGCACAAAATATGGCAAGAATTAAACAGATGCGGGAGGAGCGAGAAAAGCAAGAATTGTTGCTAATTCAGTTGCGAAAGGATTTAAAGATTAATTTAGGAGAGAAAAAGGAAATTGGTGCAGAGCAAAACTCACTGGAGCAGAGAATGTCGAAACTAAAAGAAGATTTGAGAAAAAGTCAAGTTCAGTATGACATGAAAGTGGGGATCAAAAAACAGCAAAAGCAAGCAATATTGGAAGAGGGTGGTATGCCACCACCAGAACTCGATAAGGATGAAGACGAAATGAGACTTGAAAGTCACTTGGTGGATGTAAAAGCTATACTCGAAGAATGTAAGCAATCTTGGGATGCAGCAGAAGAAAAAATGAAAAATTTGATGGAGAAACACGACAACATGGAGACAGTCTTGGCCACTAAAGCTAGCCAAATTGAGGAGCTTGACCAAGAAGCTGACAGAATCGAAGACGAGATTTCTATCGTAGAGAGTCAAGATATGTCTATTCAGCAAATCAAAAATCAATATTTGGAGGCGTGCGAGGAAGAAGAAGAAGTGTGGGATGAAGTTGCAGCAACCCAGGCTGCTGTGGCATTGCTAGATACCGAAAGTGCGGAAATTCAAGAAGCAGAAGAAGAGCGTATCCGACAAAAAAGGGCCGCAGCGAAACGTGAGCGCGAGGCACAACTGGAGGCACAGAAACCGAGAGAGATTGAAGTCGAAGAAGAAATCACAGAAATTGTCATCGATGCTGATGGTACGAAACGAGAAGTGAAGAAGAAAGTGAAACGGAAAGTGAAATTAAAGCCAGCCCGATCCCGGGCAGTCCAGACCATGGTTGTAGTCTCAAAGGAGGCGGCTAATGCGGCATTGCCAATGTTGCGCTCTTTGATGAGTCGGGTACAAGATGAGCGCACTTATCTGGGGAGAATTAGAAAGGATACGAGGAGTTCGTTGCAAAGAATGGGGGGGGAATTGTCCGCATTTGCAAATAAACTTGGGGAGAAAATGGGAATGCATTTGGAATTGAAGAAAGTAGAAATAAAAGCTCCTCCCACCCCTCCCCCGAAATCTACGGGTGCAAGTCTATCGGGAGATCTTGCTAAAAAAGGATCGGCAGCTGGAGGGCCCCAATCTTTGCCAAAGGGAAATCTTCGCGGCGCAACTCCAAAAATAGATGATTCTCAAGTTCCTGGGACATCGAGTTGGTTAGCAAATAATGCAGGGGCTTTGGAAGAGTTTAATCGAGTGCAAGAGAGCATGAAGAAAGAGATTGACAACTTGTCCTCCGAGCAGCGGGAAAAACATGATGATGCAGCAACCAAAATACAGGCAATGGTTCGGGGTAAGTTAGGGAAAAATGTCGTGAAGGGTATCCGCCGAGCAATGGCACGTGAAGAGGAGGCAACTCGCGCTTTGCTTGAATTTGGTGCTGCTGAAGATGAAGATGCGGGGGACGTTCAAAGGGACACAATGAAAAGAATGATGGGGGTGGACTCAAAAGTAATGAAAATGGAGAGCCAAAATAACTTGAAGCGAGCCGAGGAAGCAGATCCAGGAGCATGGGAACAGGAGATGCAAAAAGCTATGCAAGAAACCAAACGAAGAAATGCAAAAATCACGGAGCAAGAACGAGCTGTACAGAAAGCGCAAATGGAAAGAAGTATCAAATTAAGAAAACGCGTTATACTTGTTGAAAGACGGGTAAAAGAGCTCGAAAACATTTTGACACGAAAATTTGCGAGTAAGTTTAAATTTAAAGCAAAAGGTAAGACAGGTGGGATTTCGAATTTGGCTGCTGCGAGTGCCAGTGGTAGCAACGAAGAACAGCCAAATTCAAGCGGGCAAATAGCAGAACGTTTAGCCAATACGCCAGGTAGCGTTAAATCTATTGGGGACCCTAAATTTCAAATACCGAAATTGACGGACCATCCGGGCACTGGGAGTGCAATTGTAGAGGAAGCAGACACATGGGCAGATAAACCGTCCTGGAATGCATCTATGCCTGGGTTGAGAAAAAACTATCCCTCCTCTTTGGCAAAGAATACCACGCCTGGGGGCGCAAACCCAAATGAATGGCGTTCTAGGCAAGAATTTTCTAGAGGGGCATGGGGCAGTCGGGTAGAACGCTATCGATTGAACAAACAGAGCTTTCATGATTTACTTCGGCAGCGGGCTGGGCTTACTCCAATGGACAACCAAGCAAAGGGTTTAGACGGTAATGTCCTTTCAAAAACTGTCAAAGACCAATTGGTAGTTCCAACTCAGTGGTCAACTGAAGACAATGGTTCTGTTCCACGTGCAACGACTCCGGCCAGCGAAATTGGAGACAGCACTCAGAACCTTGAACCAAGGCCAATCGCATGGGTGATGAAGTCGATTCGAAGCGTTTACGATGACAAACTACTGGCAGAATGTGCTGCATACCGCAACGGGTTTCAAGCCCCAACACTTCCTGAGTACTTATGTGAATGGGCATCTGTCCGATATGGTGTGACTGCACTAGTGGAACAAATGTGTTGGGACTTATATCGCAGCGTCCAATTTTACCGTTCTTATAGCATTGAGGTCGATACATTTGCCAATTTTATGGACGAAGTGTACAGTCCTGCTGATCTTTCATTTTTCTTGTATTCGCGCGCCCTGGTTCTTGACACTATGGGTGAGGCTTCGTCGGCCTCCCAGTCTACTCTTGCGCCTGCGCCTGTACCACTGTCGGCTGCTATCAAAATAGGTAGTAGGGTTTTGGCTGGACTAAGCCCCACTCAATTGGCTTCCGCCTTGCACAAATTTGACGTAAATGCGAAGCCGAGCCATAGGGGGGGGGGGGATGTTGATTTGGACATTAGTGCACTGTTTTCGGAAGCTAAAGAAAAAGAATCAGTGTCGGCATATGCCTCGGTTAAAGTGAACAACGATCAAAAGGCACAAATAAAACGTGAGCACAAAATTTTACTGGCTTTCAAGGAACGCTTGCTGGCATCGTGTGGCCGGGATGCATCAAGTTCATCTGTTGTTACGCGCAGCGGCGAACGAGAGATTGATTCTCAGCGATTTCTATACTTATGTCTTCGTGAGTTTCGCTCAGCACAAAGAAAATTTAAGCGCACATTAAAAGACACCCTGAAGGTAAGCGATTTAAGTCGTGGTTTTGAAGGCATCACTAGTTTTGAGTTTGCACCAGTTGCGCTATCAGTGGTCCCAACATGGTCAAAAAATGAGGCCGAAATGGTATTTCGCCAAGGCCAAATGCAAGTTCAAAATACCAGAGAAAAGGACGGATTTTCTACTACTGAAACCAACAGAGTGCCAGGAAAAACGCTAGTAAAACTAGGTACACAAATGTGGTGCCATACCTTTTTGTTGCCACATGCTCGTGTCAGTGATCCATACGATCCAGATGGAAAGATATCGCTAGAGAGACGGCTGCAAACGCTGCTTGGGGCCGTGTCTTCACACTGGCCTTCGTTTGAACCCAGTTTAAACCGACTGGCAAACCGTGTCGGTAAAGCTCTTTCCATGTCGCATGCGCAGAGCCCAAGCCGCGATCAAGGTTTGCGAGGAGACAAAAGCACTCTGACCCCAACGGTTATGTCGAAAATGGATGGGACTATTTCATTTAATGCGCATAGAAAGAAACCTGCCTTTACCCCTTTCACTTTGGAGTAATTTAGAGAGGAACTAGAAGTAATGATAGACAGAAAAAGAAACCCCTGTAATAACTCTTATGAATATCAATCAGTATAGGTAGTCTTTTCTTTTTTACCAACGTAAAACAAATTATATAGTCTTAAAAAACAATTATATAGCATAATATCATTAGTTTTTTTATAGTAATGCTATATAATTTGTTTTTTATAGTAATGCTTTAAAACTCTCTCCTTTTTTAATATATGATACTGAACTTTAAAATATTATAACAGCCAATTTTCTTGTTTTTAAAAACAAAATTATGGCTGTTATTTAGAGTAATTAAAATATAATAAAAAGGAAAAAGAAGGTGTCAGTTCAAGAACAATATCTCCTCGTATTGCAGATCCTCCCCAAGTTCTGGTCAAGATTCCAATTGATTGGTCTTAAAAGTACACAGCGGCATAAGTGTTTTAAAGGGGCTCGTTGTCTATGGTACTGCTCAGTGAAATAATGATCGGTATTGAGTTTGATCGTTTCCTGTTCGTATACACATACAGATGTAAGTGTACCTTCTGGGAATCCTAAATGGCTAGGCCGGTGCTTCATTTTTTTTATCTCAAACCCATATTGCTCGTGAACTTCTCGAATTTTGACTTCCATGCTTTTCTTAAGTTCGTTATGATGATTTTCGTGTTCCTCCCTCATTTTCTGCAATTGGGCAATCTTACTCTGTTTTCCCCGAACTTCATCGTGGTGTGCCTGTTTTATGTCTTCAATGGCCTTCTTCTTTAATGTATTCAGTTCGTTGTGGTGACTTTCCAATTCTTGCAATTTAGATTCAAGTTTGTAAATTGTTAAATCTTTGAGGCTGTGATCGAATTCAAGTTTTTCGGATCGTTTTTGTTCATTTAACAAGTCCTGCTTCATTGCTTCAAACCGCTGAGACACTTCCGTTTGGACGCTTTTTCCTTCTGAATTTGGGAGCGCTTGAACGGACTTTTCCTCCACACTCGGTGCATTGGCTTGGATTGATTTCTCCTCTACGCTCACGGCGTTCGCTTGGATCGATTTTTGTTCTACTTTTAACTTTGTTTGAACAGCTTTTTCTTCCTGCACCAACTCTGTTTGTACGGCCATCCCCACTACTGTCAGGAAAATCTTCGTTTTGGCTGTCCTGTTGATACACCGCATTATTTGCAATTTTTTCAATTTCTGAAACCGAGGCCCCCATCGGAAAATGGGGAATGTTCCGCTCACTATCAGGACTACGCTGGGTACTACTACCCTGCAGTCGCTGCTCATCACTTCCCAGATCTCTTCTTTGGTATAGTTCGGCAATGAGATCTTCTTCTTGCTCTGTGATTGAAACGTTGCCATCATCAGCTTGCCAATCTTCGTAAAAATTAATGAGCTTTTTCACTGCTGGTTGTTCTTCAGCTTCCTGTACAAATGGTGGCGGTGGTGGTGGAGGAGGTGGCCGCCGACGCCGATCAAACCGGTTCTGTTCTAATGGGGTTTTGGAAGCGTGCTGGAGTGTGTCACCTCTGTTTCTGGAAGCTTTCATGGACGGACTTGAAAATCTTTTCCGACCACTAATATTAATTTGGTGCGAAACATCATTGATCTGTTGCACGGTACTGTCAATAACGCCCGTTTGATATTCTTGAGGTATTGATCTGAGCTTCAGATTTTGTTTTACCCGATCCCTCACAGCTCTTTCCGCAGAAGAATTTAATCTTGATCTGCGCTTTTGCCCAGTATTATTATATCTCACAATATCACTCTGCCTACGTCGCGACATGCTTTACTAAGTCACTTGTAAATCGATATAGGCTCTTGCATAAAAAGTAACAGACACTAATTCCTTGATTGCGACTTCTTTGTCTCTCTTTCACGAAAAGGCCAAAACAATACCTTATTACAAACTAGTGCGTTGTAGAAAAGGCTTCTTCTTTTTTGTAATACTTTCTTACTTATTTTTTGTAGTAACAAATAAACCATAATGAAACGAACAATAGCTGTACAAAATTAGTTCTTATGTGAGTCCAGTGAGTGATGTCCAATTATTATTTCTACAGAATACACAATACAATGCCGAAGAAATATAATTATTTTTAACTGATACTTTTTTTTGTATATTTTGTACTTATAATATTATTTATTATTCTAATATAATATTCCTATTACAACGATTCTTTTTAATAATTAATAATAAAGAAAGGAATAAATGAAATTGCTTCATTGTTTATTAGACGACTAGCAAAAACATTTTTTTTTTTAAATAATTGCGACCACCGGGCAGAGGACACGAGCTTGTCTCTTTCATTGTTTGTCGGTTTTTTTCTTGCCAATTTTGGCTTTCTTGCCCTCCTCTTCGTCGTAGCTAATTGTCATTTGCAAATTTGCTTTCCCAGCTTTCCTGTCCAAATATTCTTTGTATGGTGGATTGATAGGTTTTTGAGCAGGTTCATGAAAAGAGTAATTCACCCCGGACGATTCGGAAGCATTTCGGGCAGCCTGGGTGGGGAAAAGTAAAGGATAGGACTGGTCCGAGTCAAAGCCAGACAAGTCCCCGCAGGCCAAAAAGGGTACAATGACTCTGTTGATGCCCACCAACTCATTCGAGCCTTTTTTGTAGTGGTGGTCTAAAAGGGGGTCTGCCAAAGGAACTGCAACAAAATTTTCTGGCGGGCAAAAATCTTCGCACACGACAAAAGCTTCCAAGCTGGAATTCCTGCTGCTCTTGGGTTTACAACAGGAGACACGTTTGAAGAACATTTTCAATTGAGAAAAGAGCAACGATATGTCTTTACCTCTGAATATCTTTGCGACGAAGTTTCCACCCTTTTTTAATACATGAGTAGTTATATTCAACGCCGCTAAAAGAAGCTGAGCTTGTACGTATTCGTCTATGTCGTGCAGACCAGTGACGTCGGGTGCCCCATCGCACACTACCAGGTCAGCCAGTTTCCCCTGAAAATAAGATACTATTTCTTTGGCTGTCTTCTCCGATGTAATGTCTCCTTGGATGCATTTGACGCCACGAATTGGGGCCATCTCTTGTAAATCAACAGCTACTAATTGCACTTCTTCCGCTTGTTCCTCTGCCGCTTGTTTGACTGGGGAAGAACTTGAAGCAGCCCTTGCTTTCTTTAAAGGAGGCTGCTGGACGTCATCGCTCGCGCCAGAAGAGGCACTACTATTTTGCAAGGCACTATTATTTTGTTGCAGCTCTCGACTCAATACTTGGCTCCAACTCCCTGGTGCCGCACATAGATCAACAGCGCGATGCACATCTTTGAAAAGGGAAAACTCTTCATTTAATTGCAACAATTTAAATGCTGATCGTGCACGAAAACCAACTTCTTTTGCTTTTCGATAATAAATATCACGCTTGTCCTTCGAAAACCTTCCCATTTCGACTGGTGCTCGCCGCGATTTGCAGTGGTCCTAGAAAAACACACTTTGCAACCGATAACTTTTCTACCACGGAGATGTTGATTATTTGAAATGCAAGCTGTTCCCGTTGTTTTACTCCAATCTCTTGGACGCTATCGAAACCTTCCCATTGATGGAATAAACGTGTTGTTTCATTATTCGGCGGATCTTTGTAATTTCAATTATAATATTAGTAGACACTCAACTGTGGTTTTATAATAAGTCTTCTCCTCTCTTCTCTCTTACAAAAAGGACTAATAAATATTTAATATTATATTTTTTTATTATTACGTATACCGTATACCTCGTATTATAGCTTTTATTTACTACTATTTTTTACAAAGTACTGGTAGACCTCTTTCTTGTCCTCCACCCAATTTGGTGCGGTTTGATTCCGTAGTACCCAGGTACCAGGTATAATACAGGTACCTGGTACCGGCACCGAAAGCACCGGGTACCAGGTTATAGAATGAAGAATCTATTCTTCTTTCAATATTATGAAAAATGATAGATACAGAAATAAAAAGTATATTTTGATTTTTGTGTACCGGTACACAAGAAACTCTTCTTCAGAAAATAATGAACAAACCGCAACAATAAGAAAATACGCCTGAGGAAAGAATTACAACATATCGAAGCAGGATTTGCACATACCATGACCACAATTGGCAGAAATGACCATCCTTTCCACTTCCAAACATATGCAACATTCTGCCTTGACAAAAGTGTAATGCCATGTTGATTTGAGGTTCGATACACGACATTGTGGGCAAGGTATTGAAATTTCTGCTTTGGCGTCGCTCGGCAATCCTGCAGCGTTTCTTTGCCCGGACAAGATTGTGCTAGACGCGTCACGCAGAGACGCAACTTTTGTTTGGTTAGGTGTACTGCCCTTATTATTGTTCTTTTTAATGTCTTCAATTGGCAAGACTTTGGTGCTGGGCATATGAGCTGCGAGTGTTGCAAGTTTTGCTCTCCGTCTAGACCAAAAAATACCGAGTGCGACGGGACCTACACCCACCAAAGCGTACGTGATAATCGCGGACCGCGAGTATTGATAGAAAATTATTACTGCTGTAATGTAAGCGGCCCCAACATACATGATCGTCTTATAAATATTCATGTAGCTAACCAAACAAGGAGCTGTTGCATGATTGAAGCCCGCCAGTCCCAAGCACACGAGGAGCTGAGTAAATAAAACAGCATACGTGCTGAGACTTGAGTAAAATGTTGCAAATATTGCAACTCCGAGGTCTGTTTGTTTTTCTAGGGTTACAAAGGAAGCTGTGAATTTGATGTCCAAACCTTTATTCATAAATTGAAATGTTGGAATCAAGATGGTTGCGAGAGGATAAAATAAAAAAACTGCTGCACCCGCCACGACCATGTACACAAAATGTGTTGGGTCAGAGTAACTGAAACACTCTATTCCATGATCTGCTGATAAGTAGAATTCCATAGTCCTCGTGTCGAACTCACATGCAAAAGCGGACACTAGTGTGATCATTACCCCGAAATAAAATGTATTGCTGACTATATTTAAAGCCAGCATGTAAATGCCCTCTTTCGTAAACGTGCCCGCACGCCGCCCATCTGGTCCCAGTCCCATCGTGCCTTTCCTGGCTCGACGGATGGCACGACTTGTGAATGGAGGGAAAACTGCAGCCATCACAATCGCCAAAATCAGAAAATATTGATAAGTATTTCCATACTTTGCAGGCAACTTCATTTGGGGGATATGGACCAAAATTTCCAAATAGTCTGAAGGACTGACTGGGCCCGAGGACCCAGGGGATTCTGGACTTGCAGTTGTTCCATTTTTTTGCAGTGAAGAGACTGTACCAATATTTCTGCTCTCACTTTCTGCCAGAGGGCCATTCGTCATGGCCAATGCAATGTATGTCATAAATCTACCCACGTACATATTGTAAACTGCCATGACGTTCTCGGTCGCTTTCCAGTTGACAGTAATATCATTTTGGTTACCTGTATTCTTTCTTGCTGCCTCTCTAGCAGTAAGTGTAATCGAGTTAATCAAATTTGCAAACGGTGCCCATGATATTCTATGCTCCTTTTTCTCGTTTTTAGTTTGTTCTAGCACCGAGTCCACAGATTTTCGTACCGTTATCATTATTCCAGGGTAAGTGGTTTGAGGGAGATATGCGGGATCACAAGTATAAATCCCTGGCGGTATTCCTTCAGTTTCGAAGGTGACAAATTCACTGTCTTCGTCCACCTCAAGTACGTGAAAAATATTGATTCCTCGCTTTCCCTTCTCTTTTCCAGTTTTTTTTGTCGGCCATTCTCCGTTGATGCGTTTCCGACCCTTTAAAGTTCCACCTTGGTTCACATTTGAAAGTATTAACGACTGGCCAGAAACTAAAAAATCTTCTGATTTAAACTGAAAGTGTACCGTTGCTTTTTTGTTGGCAACAACAATACGCGCAACAGAGATGTCCACGGACTCTTTCTGAATTTGACGAACTACCTTTTTAATATTTGTGCCTTCTTCCACTGTTTCTTTCGTCTCTGCTTGCTCTAACTCTGGATTTTTTTCTTCGTTTTTCTGGCCCATGAGTCGCTCCAATACCTTTTCGCACAACGAGTTGCTCTTGCCTAATTCCTCAGCTTCCTCTTCGACTTCCTCGTCACTTTCCTCGTCGTCGCTCTCATCGTTCTCATGTTCTTCTTTTTCTCTCTTTTTCTGAAGGGCTACCGCTTCTTTTGAAAACGTAACTAGCCTTCGAAAAAATTTCACGATTCTTTCTACAGCTACTTTTTTTTTGTTTTTTTTTCGAAAATTTCTTTGCAGTCGTCGAACGGATGTGGTAAACCTGTGACGCTTCTTAGCGTCTTGTAATTCACTCCTGAAAAAGGCTTTTATATCCCGCACACGCTCGCGAATAAAACGCCTTTGTGTTCGCCACCGTGCATACATAGGGCAATGACGTCTGATGTGTCTGTAACATATTTCAGTTGCAATGACCATTTTCGGAGTTTGTCGCACGTGCGTCCCGTAGTGGTTGATGTAGCACTCATATAAGGCGATGAGAAACATCTTAAAGTTGCACGCTTTCGCAGGTTTTGCCTTTAATTTACCGCCCCGTCGTTTTTCTTCGTACTTTAATTTTCGTGTGTATATGGATTTTAAAATACCTTCCACATTTGCATTTAAAGATGCTTCACGCAATAGCACCATAATACCCTTCGTCGATATCAAGCATTGGCTTATGGCACCTGGTGTTGAAACTATTTTTGCTCGCCGGGTTGACAATTTTTGCTTCTTTTGGTTTGAAATTGTCGCCGCTTTTACATGATCATCCGGCAAGTCTTCCTGGTACTTTGAATGCAAACGTTCAAACAACTCCCGTTCACGAAGTTTGTTTCGGTTGAGGAGTTTTCTTACGTGATCTGATGTAGCTTTCGCAGGGTTTAAATCTTCATAAAACGTCAATATTTTGTCGTGCCAGTACTGTTCTTTCCTTTTATTTTCTTCTATTTCTGTTTTCAAATTTTCAACGTGATTTATTCCCATTAAATGTTTGACAGACATTTTTTTCTTCTTTTTTTTCTTCTCTACGTGCCTTGGAACGTAAGGATAACGGAGTGCGTACTGCACAAATGCTTCTTGCAAAGTAGACAAGACCATGTCCGAAGAATTTCCGCACAAGGCTTTCCAACCGTTAAATGAGACTTCCAGTGTTTCCCCGGAATATTTTTTGCGGACGTATCTTACCAGCTCATTTTCTGTCAGGGCATTAAATGCCAACCCAAGCTTGGGAAAATTCGCGTTGTTGTTTCTACGTTTACTGGCTTTCTTCTTTGTGCCAAACATTTCTGACAGCCCCAAATCCCCATGCCCCTTTTTCAGAGGCACTTCTGCATACACTCGCTCTCTGACGTATCTAGTAATCTGAAACGACGCAACAGACCATTGTCCAATAAGGCGCGATTTTTCGGTCTCATACTCTTCCATCTCATCTTCTCGTGGCTGGATCCAAGCTCGAAACACAAGTTTTTTATGCCCCGAAAACATCCAGTGTTTTAAACTAACCAGTTCCGCGGGCCATTCGTAAGACCCAGCCGGTAATATTTTGGTGGTGTGGAGCCTCAGAGATCTTGGGTTGTCCTCCATAATGTCGTAGTCGTCTGTACTCAACCTTACATCGCTGATAAATAACTCTTCCATATCAATTGTACAATACACATTTGGAAAAATTCCCTTCTTGCTTTTTGGGACATTTTTTGAAATGTTTAAAATGTTGACTGCAACGATGACGGTTTGTCTACTCGTGATGGCTTCGGCTTCCTTGATGGCTTTCTCTGCGGTGCGTTTGTCTATACGGCGTTGGCGGCGTCGCTGCGATGCCAATAATATGTTCCAAACAAGTTCGTCTACTTTTGCGCGCAAGGTGACACCTTTTTCAGAGAGGGCATGAATGGATTCCCTTTTTCTGCAAAAACCGCCTTTTCCGTGGTTCCGAATGCTGTCCTGGTTTTCTTTTAGCGCATTAGCAAGCTGCAACGCTTTCTTTATGGGAAGGGCATTTGGTGTGGTTTTTAGTCTTTTTTGCATAGCTATGATAGCAGTTGTCGGGTCATTTGAGAGGCACGCAGACCCAAAAACTATAATTACTGGCTCTGCCGATAGTTCTGAGAGTTCCGTTGCATCAGTCGCTACGCGAAGAGCTTCTTCGTACTTTCTTGTTGCGTATAAACCAGTTGCCAGAGAAGTGCAGTATCGTGCATCGTGGCTATTCATTTCAACCAGTTTTCTACTAATTTTCACCACCTCTTCGAATTCACTACCTGAAAGCTTTTGTTTGCAGGTTGCATGCATCATTCGCTCTTTTTTTTTCATCTCTATTTGTTTCTGTTTCTCACGCTGCCGCTGCAAACGTATGAGGGCTTTTTTCTCTTCGCTGGCATACTTTTCTAGCTCTAATGATCGGCGGTGCTCCCTTTTCTCTTCGAGGATTCGTTCGATTTGACATGGGCGACAAAAGTCTTTCCTTTTTTCTGCTCTGGAGTGAGAAACATCGGGACCAGCCAGGCAAGTCTTGCACAGATTCACCTTTTTTGCCTTGAATTCTTTCGTTCCTATCATTTTCATACACTTTGAGTCGTCAAAAATAGTTACTACTGGATTGTCGATTACTAGAAACTCGTCAAGTTTGTCGTCCGTGATATCATACATAATGTCAAACAGAGGTCGAAGCAAGGTCTCGTTTGCAACTAAATTATATACATCTTTGATGTCTGCAATCATCTTTCTCACAACCTTTTTGGCCATTCTTTCTTTCTCGAGACTAAGGAACGTAGATGTGGCAACATTTGAAGCGACGATTATTATTGCCATGCAAAGCAGAGACATAACACTAACTGTGACCCGAAGTGCTGACGACACGCTAACATCACCTTTAAAGTCCATCGAGGTTATAACCGGTACGACAAAGCCAAATGGAATCAAACATAGACAGCAACATAATGTCATTATGCCCGAGACAATGAATTCTCCATTTTTGCGAGATTTAAAAAATGAATCGACTTGCCATAAAAAAGCCCAAAATATTGTCGCGCCAGGCCAAACTGTCATCAAAGCCATCCCAATTGACAAGAACGTGTCGTCGTCCGCATCCATAAAGAGGACAGTCATAGAAATACCAGCCACCATTGGAAGCAGGCAACATACGCACAGGAACAACTTCGTGTATTGGATTTTTTTTAATTCCATTCCAAAATTGCCGTACGTGTGAACGAGGCCTCCGCTTGCCATTGCCACCATCAGCCCAGGTCGACGTTGTTCCATTGATACAACTACGGCAATGAAAAAGCCAATTGGCAACAAGAGGGCGGTGCTTCCGTGGGCTATCCAAGCGCCCGTATTTGGATCTTTCTTGAAAATAGCATACAACTGATTAAATTTCTTCTTTCCGCAGCGATTTCTCCTGAAAAGGAATATTACTCCAATACCAAGACCCATGACGGTTCCAGCAAGGGACGGGCGGGTAACGTCGTAAAGCCCCACGGCATTTAGGACATAAACGTCGACCAAGTGATATGGTAAAAACCCTCCGGTGGGAATAACAAAGCAGAATATTAGGATTAAGAATAAATCGAGAGGGGTTTGCTCTGAATGTTGTTTTGTTTCTGCTTTCGGGGACACTTCTTCTTCTTCAGTAATGCCATCTGCTTTTGCCTCGCTGGGAGCCTCCTGTAACTTACTGGTACGGTTAACGAACAGTATCAGTAGCCATTGCACAATTCCAAGCAAAGGCACATTCACCAGAAACAAAAGGTTGGTATAAAAGGCTACTTCATCTTCTTTTGTTCTATTCTCGGATCTGAGAAAAGCGTCAACACTTGGAAGGAAGTTTATAATAGGCAAGATACCGCATAACAGTGTCACAATGAGCAATTTCACCTCCATCCGGATGCCATAGTGAGCCAGCGTCAGCACGGTCGACAAGTAAAGCGGTGCCATCGCTTGAAAACACGACAACCAGCTGAAATACTTTTCAGTAAGCGTTTCACAGGAGAAAACAGTACAATACGTAGCGGAAAGACTGCTTCCTTGGCAAATGAATATTGAAAGTGCGACAATAAATACAGCTTTCCTCCATTGCTTGTACTGCTTCAAAAACTTCGCATAAACAAACAAAAATGTCAACACTGAAACACCTGAAAAAACTAAATAGATAAACAGCCTGGAGACTTCCGTTTGGACTCGAACGCGGAAATTAAATACGGGCTTTGCCACTTCCAGCAAAACGAGGGATACAATTGGGAAAACGAACCCCAGGAAACTTATAACATAAAGCATGGGCAGGTTTTCTCCCCCGAGAGCGTGAACACAGATATCCCTGATATATTTGAATACCTTGACAATACGATTTGTGGAATTCATTTGATTCTGGTACAGCTCTGCATCATCTTCTTTCAATTTGTCACGCGCTTGTATCTCGTTAGCAACTCTGGCATTTTTTAGAGAACGATGGTTGTCAACGTTTGCTTCCGCTTGTCGCAGGACCTTGATTCCGGACGCCAGTGATTTCATTGCGTATCTTTCTTTTTCCACCAGATTTCTCCTGCGAACTATATTGCTTTGATCCCTTTTTTTTTCAGGGATGTTTTCAAATTGCTCTTCTAATTTTCTTCTTTCTTCTTCGGACCGTTTTCTATCACGAATATCTTTTTTTAAATTGTCAAAAATTGACATTAGTTCTTCAAGCAGAAGAACAGGGTTTAAGTTCAGATTTCGTTTCAAATAGTCGTTGGTAAAATAAAAAATCTGTCTATGGGTTTTTTCGCTTTCGGTGCATGTTTTCAGTAATTTACTGACTTCAACTTTTTCTTTCACAGATATAGGGGTTTTAGAGTCCATCATATTTGACCGCCGAGCCTGCACATTTACTAGTTCTAATTGATGAAGTTTCCAATTTGCCCTAGTAGACTCAAGTATAGAATCGTGCAGCCAAGATGCAGCGCCAAATGTGTGCACATTTTCAAACTGAGGTGGTTTTGCTGTTAGGAACATTGATGTAATTTGGAGAAACGCTTTCTCTTCCACACTACGAATTTCTTTCTTTAATTGCTTCTCCAAAGCCTCTTGCACGATTCGGAGACTTTTGATCGTCTCCTTTGAATCTACTTCATCTTTCAGATAACGCTTTTCCCTCAATTTTCGTAAGTGAATTTCATTTGGGCTTAGGGTGCTTGTGTCTTCTGATTCCAGGGCTGCTGTCCTTGTTTCATTTTTTTGAAGCGTAGTTTCACTCTTACTTATGTCAGCCTTTACCTTCTCGAGCCTGTCCTCAATGCGAAAAAAGTTAAACAGCTGGGAGGAGAGCAACCCAGATTTTGATTTGTCGTATTCGGTTTTCATCAGCTTCAACTCAGATTCTGGCTTACGGCTCATTAGGGCTTTTGTTAACTTTTCTGCTGCCTTCAAATTATCATAAAATTGGCTCCATGATTGCAATTCTTTTCTACATGAATCCTGAACAACTTTGCGGTGTGAGACCTCATCTTTAAAGGTTAAGATCATATCATTATAATATCGCACAACAGCCAACTTTTCTTTTTCTGCGACTTTATTTCTCATATTTTCAATTACGCGAAGCCGTCCTTGGCTAAGCTCTAACGCAGTTGTTGCAAAATCCAATTTTTTTCTCAGCGATTCTGTGCCATACTCAACAATCATAGAGTTTAAAATATCCATACACAGTCGGTGTTCTAGTGCAACTGTTTCTGTAACGCTTTTTGCGGCATCCAATTTCCTTTTTGCGGCATCACATAACCGTGTGTTCTTGTACAACAGTTGCATGTTGTCGACCGAAGGTTCTAATGTTCCAGCGCGCTCGACGCTTGACTGTGCTGAAATGTACTTGACTTCAAACTGATGCAGTTTTGCACGAGCAACTTCTCGTTTAATTTGCAACGAATTAATATCTTGTCTCTTTATTGCCAGTGCAAGCTTGCAGCAGCAAGCCTTTGCAGACAGAATTGCATCGGCTAATTCCTCGTCTTTTTCTTTGATCCAACCCACTCCTTTCCGCAATTTCTCCTGAGATACATTGGTCTTCCTGTTCAACAACTCAGTAAATAATTTCATCGTGTCAAGTTTAGTTTCCCTTCGTTTTTCTACCTTCAGCATAGCAGCGCTCGCAGTTTCCATGCACTCACTGAGCATCGCACTTGTTATGTCAACTCTTTGTAAGGTTTCTGTATGACCCTTTATGAGCATCTCAATATCCTTTTCCAAATGGCTGCTTTTTGAGACAATACCATCCCGCTTTGTTGCCATTTGATGCTGCAATTCAGCAATATCCTTTATGTCTGCTTGAAGCAGCTGGATAGCTCGCTCCTTCTCTGGGTAACTTGCCCTCAATATTGGAAAGAGGCTTCTGAGTCTATACCAAGACAGCAATCCACCCATATACAGAATTCCCATGGTTGAAAACAGATGTCCTAACCACATGAGCGCAGTTTTCTCCAAAAATGTTGGAGTCATCAAGCAAAACGTTTCAAGTAACATGCCAGGGAACACTACCAGAACCAGAGTAGAATAAACAGCCATCTTCTCGACCCCCCCCCAAATGCTTGACTTCATAATTGTACAAAATAGGGAATACACAAAACGACAGAAACACGCATGCACCCAAAGAGTAGCCTAGTCTGTCAACGGGCGATGCATACAAATACTCTAGGGTCGGTCCCGAAAACACTGAAATCGAATATATAAAGGCAAGGTATCGCTGGTACTTCGCCGGCAATTCCCTTCGATACTGGCGATTCCATATCAGTGGAAAGAAAGTGATGAGGGCAGCAGATATTGCGCATACAAAAATGCAAATAAAGAAAAGGAAATTAGCAAAGGGCTCTAGTGTGTTCCAAAAGCGTTCAAATACGAGCAACGATACCATGAGGCAGAACGATGGAGCGAAAGCCCCTGCGTACAATAGTGATGGGGTTTTCCACCTTTTCGTAAACTCACTACCGTTCATGTTCATCAATTTTACTAGCCGTTCAACAATCTTGTTGATGGCACGCTTAATAGTCAACTTAGGACTTTTCAAAAACGAGAAAATGGCAAAAGTGCATTTTTTCACCGTTCTAAACGTACGCGACTGTTTGCGTGAACTATAGCTGCTATCACTTGAGTCGCTCCCATCGCTAGAGTTGCTCTCGTCACTAGAGTCACTGTTTAAGTCTGACTCGTCGTCTTTCATAAGTTCATGCATCATTGCGTCCATTTTCATTTGTGCTTTTTTGTTCCTTCTTAGGGCAGCAACAATGACAACGATTAGCAGCATTTCCAGAAAAGCAAGGAATGCGATCGATTTGATCAAATCGCCCAATAAGGACCGACGAAACAGACCCTCAAAATATGGGAGGGGAATGAAAAATGGTATGGTAAGTATAAAAACGCCTCCCAAAGAAATGACCCCTCTGGCTTTTTTGTGGCTGCCAATTAAATTAAGAATACGAGGATGGGCCACGGCAATATTTAACGCCATGAACAGAATAGACATTATAAACCAGACTATTGCGATGTCTTGCCCGTTTCTGCCCCCTTGGTACTCGACAAAAGAGGGATCCAAATACGCAAAATTCATAGCAATGGAGGGCACTAAGCTGAAGGCGTATAGTGTGCCCATGAAAGCCCTCCCAGACCTTTTCATGTGTGAAACCATTCTGTGCATGCCGTGAAACTGCGCCCCGAACAAAAGCAAAATTCCGATTGTAAGTATGGCAACAAGGAATCCCAAGGTCGCCTTTAAAAATTCGTAAGAATTTATTTCTTCAGGGGTTAGCCGAGCATATCCCAAAAGGCCTGAGAGAGGAAATGATAAACCAAAAACTGAAGCATAGAACATCAGAACTTTTTTTCGATATGGGGTCTCCCGCTGGCGCCTAGAAAACAGCCATCCACCGAGAAACAGGGCGGTAACGCTGACCACCAAACATACCAATGGAATCGTTTTAGAGTAAATTGATCTTCCTGCAACACCGTACGTATAAGTTACCCCAAAAGAGAAAACGACAGCGGCGGATCCCGCCCACAAATATTTTCTCTGTTCCACGCTGTAGTTTCCATACCAGGCTTTGCAGTGCATCGCTACAGCAGATGCTCCCATGACCCCAAACATGGAACAAGTTAAACTCGCTCGATACAGATAATATCTTAGTAGTGTTCCACTCACGACCTTGCTAGCGATGTAAAATAGAAGAGACAAAGCGACGGTGCCCGCCGCAACCCTAACCAAAAACGATTTCAAACCATACCGGTTCACAAATCTAGTAATACGGTCTTGCTCTTTTCTCATTTTCTCATCCTTCTTCCATTTTTTTTCATGCGCCTTCACTTTGTCCTTGTCTCTCGCTTCTTCATCTGAAGATGCTGAGCTCTCAGTGTCATTCGCAAAAGGATTGCCTTGCCCAAAGGAACTCAAAAACTCCGCCGAATCGGCCTCCGAGTCAATACTACTACTGTCCTCGTCCGAAGAGCTATCCATACTAGTTTGTCTGTAATCTATACATACCCTATTCAAATTATCCAAAGAATTGGTGCGGTTTAGAAGGTGGGGCTTGATGCCTCAACATTTTTGGTCTATCTTGACGTGATCAATCGCGCTCAACAGAATATTGCAATTGTGGACGCATTGTTTACGTATACAATTGCTAATTTATTAATAATACTACATACGTAGTAGAAGTCGAATCGCAAAAATTTCATCATTTTTAACTGCTTCTTTAACTGCTTCTTTGAGCGTCTGTTTGTTTGAAACTCCCTTTTTATGTTGTGAGGCTGTCCACCTGCTGTGTTGTTTGTTTTGCTCCTTTGGCTCCTTTGGTCCGGGTACAGGTACATGGTATTAATACCAGGTACCTGGTACCAGGTACCTGGTACTGCCTGTACGGGTATAAAATGTATAAACTCTTACCGTATGTAGTTAAAATCGAAAAATTTGGCAGTATAAACTCTTAGTTTCTTCACAAGATTAAAGTGAAGATTAAACAAGAAAATTGGCTGTTATTTATAAGTAATTAAATTTAGCTTCGTCGTACCCTAATCCTAACTTGGTTCTGTAATTTCGTCTCATTGATGGTTGTCAATCATCATTTTTTTTTATTTTTTTTTAAAGTGAAGATTAAGTGTAGTAAAACCCACAACAAGAGTAGAGAGATAAGTTCGCATTACATAAAGGAACGTAAACCTTTAATGGACAAAAGGAGCAGATTCATTTTCGCTGTACATGAGGAAGATAAATTTTAGAATACTTGGAATTACAGCTAATTTTTGTTTTTATGACATTAGGGTACGACGAAGCTAAATTTAATTATGCTTAAATAACAGCCAATTTTCTTGTTTTTATGACATCCAATTTTTTGTTTTTAAGTTTCTTCACATAGCGAACTCTCTTAAAGTTCATTCGCCTCTTTTTTAATCTCCACAAGGAGAATACCATATTTAACATTCCTTCTCCTTCACACCCTCTTGTTCGCACGTCGGCAGTAGAACTCTTCCCAGAGCTTGATGTTTCTGGAAGATATCTCTGGGTAGAATACTTCCCCGGTTTCGACAGCTTTGAATATTGGATCAACGAACTCGTCCCTCTTCATTTCAATGTCCTCCCATATACTAACGGTTTTCTTAAAAACACGATACATTACACGGTCGAACTCACTGTTGAAGAGGAATGTGCCGTACTTGCAGGAGTTTAACTCGTCGGCCAAGGTCAGCAAATACTCCTTATTGAATTCAAAGATAGTTGGGAACTGGCATTTGTATTGCCAAACGCAATCAAGGAATTGCAAAAATATTGGACTTCGCTCAACGCTACTAGGGTTCGCATCTCCATGCCCACACCGGTCGTGAAATTTGTGACCGAACGAGCACCAGTGCTTTTCAACCAAAATGCCGAAGCCTTCCAACGTGCGATAAAATGGGTCAAGCATCATTTCGGCCAAAGCACAGATTTGAGCAGTCCTGTCCCAGCCATCGCTGCAATGCACGACAACGGCCTGTCCGCTCTCAATGCTGCACGCCGTGTCGTTGGCAGCAAGCATGACCAGGCCTACATGCTTCAGCCACCCAGTTTGTTCGACTTGCGTCCACCAGTTCTCTGCGCCCGCAGATATGGTTGTTGGCTCGCAGAGGTCGTGTAACGCTTGAACGGATTGCCGCATGGTATGGATGTTTCCTATGTCGCAGTACTGGCGATCTGAATTCTCGTAGTACTGTAAGTTTTCGGTGCCCTTACCTCTCCCCCGGTTCGCAGTTGCCGCAATTCCAGCCCGGGCATCAACGATCAGCAGCTTCTTTATATTCCCCGACAGCTTTCTCAATATTGTAAAGTACTTCTCGTCTGCAGTGCACCTACTATCGTTAAATCCTCTCATGGGCTGTGCGCAGCGCACCATCAAACCTTTGGACTTCTTGTGCAGCCATGTCACGACTGGGATCCTCTCTTTGCTTCGATATTTTGCCACTTCCCCCAGCATCTTGTCGTTCACTTCCGTGGGAACGATAAACTTGGATGGGTAGGTCTGGGACAAGGAGTACTTGCTGTTTCTGACAAGCCGAAAGCGTTTTTTCTTCGGCGCTTCCCCGGCCGGGGGAAGCAGCCCGATCCGAATGTAGTCTCCCACCGAGTCGTAAGATGTCACAGACCTCCCTTGCCCTTTATCCATTTGCACCCCCTCGCCGTTGCCTTCCTCACCATCCGATGTCTTGGGCATGGAACGCTTGTACTGAAACGCAAAATAGTCTTCGGGCCGTGGCGGTTTCTTTAAGAATGCGTACGTGTCTAACTCAACGAGGAATGAGTCGAATACCGAGCTATTGGAAAAGATAAACTGTGGGGAAAAGGCCGTGTGCTTCAGCGCTAGAAAAACTGTAGTGCCTTGCTTCTTAATGCTGCTAATTGCAGTCACTGGGTACTCTAAATCGTGTTTTTCTAGTGTTTCGTACGCGTTGAATATAAGCCTGAATTGGGTCAAGATAAGTTCCCCCCGGACAGGGATGGACTTTGGGTACAAATTGTTGAAGGATATCCTCCGGAGGCTTTTGTCTACCCTCGACCGGTACAGGACAAGGGTCGTGTGGGAACACACGATTTTCGTGGTCTCCCCGCAAAAAGGATGGTAGAGGGTCACTTTCTTGCCGCTTTCCGAGTCTTCCCGTTCCGTTGGATCGGATAGGGATGGGGCTGCAAGCTTCCCGATTTGCACGGATTTCTTGTTGCGCAACATGAGGTTTAAAAAACTTCGTTGCCCTGCCTCGCTGTTGGCCACACTGGCACTAACGCCTCTGGCGACAAAACTGCCCAGCACGCCGTCTCGGTCCTCGATTGCAATGTCTACGGACGCCCTATTCCGGAGGAAAGCCGCCATGGCACTATTTGTTTCTTTGACCAACGACACAAACTCATCCCGCTGGTGCTCATTGATGAAGGAAAACTTCTTGACCGTTCCTTTGCCCGAGTGCGTCCCGTCGGATATCGTCACGCTCAGGGTGGTCTTCCCAGACCTTTCAAACTTTGTGAACGCGGTGCAGTTGAAGGCTTTCTCGCTTTCCTTCCCCGACTTTTTCTCCTTGTCACTTCTCGCCTTGACAATCTTAACTTTGTGAGTTTCCAGGTCGATTTCTAGGGTCGCGTGCTCTTTCCGGCCAAGCCTCAAGAGCTGCTGCACGTAGAACGTCACCATTTCCACGACGGGCGGCTTGACATGGCCGTGGATCTTGCTGGTAGACTTTTTTCTAGTTAACATGGTGCTGCCACGGTTGCGCGCCGATGCCAGCGCCGCCTCGGTCACCATGTTTCTGCTAGTAACCGGAAACTGGTGCCCAAAAGGACTTTCTTCCCCTGGGTTCATGGCGGACATAGACACCGACCGCCGGGTGAGGTTCCCTTGGCGGCCCTTCTTGACGCTGCGAACTCCAGCCGTGCTTCCAGCGCTTATGGGAGAAGTTTTGGGGACCTGCGCTCCTGTCTCCGGGGCACTGGGTGGCCCATCATCGTTGGCGTTTCCTGACATAAGTGACTACGGTCGGGATGATCTGTAACACGTCGACAACGAAACGAATACGAGCAGTAGTACGCCGCAACAGGACTGCCTCCCTATGTTCCGTTCGTATTATTATCAAGCCGTCTGCAAAGCACTTCTTGGACTGTTGAAAGAGCAAAGGAATGTAAACTATGGGTCTGAATGCATTAAACCTCCTTTACTCTGTGCACAATCTCTTTCTTCCCTTTCCCAGACATGTAGAAATAGACGAAAAGGATTTTATAACTATCCATCCATCCTTCCTTTCCTACATTTGGTTATTTACATGTGAGCATATGATTCTGTCAATCCACCTAATTTAATACACGGTGTATGTAGTAGATGATAAAATATAATAAATAATAATTATATTGTTGTACTGTATACGTAGTATCTATTATTCCATTATCCTTGGTAATTATAAAAAAATATAATAAAATCCATCAATCAATCATCAAAATAATAATAAATATAATAGTATTTTATGTAGTAGCTAAATACTATACTATTATTCCTATGTACGACTAAAAATAATAATTAGACCGACTGACTTCCAAGGGGCTATTAAGAATTATCTAAATGTCCCT
>JACLAC010017689.1_pt1 | contig 36201 bp, 42 predicted proteins | sample 8027881 | NCBI WGS metagenome assembly JACLAC01 (sample SAMN15725517, study PRJNA655200) | protist metagenome | isolation source: fluorescence activated cell sorting (FACS) single amplified genomes of... | place: Spain: Blaines Bay Microbial Observatory, Mediterranean Sea | collected 2016-01-19 | reverse complement strand
AAGCATTATTGTAATATGAGTATTAGTATTTCTACTGCGTCCGGGGCAAAACAGCGCCCTCAATAAATTTACTAAAAAGTCACAATAAATCACAATCACTCACCTCTTCCTGCCTCTTCCGCTCGGCTTCCAGCGCCGCCTGTCTCTGCTGCTCCGCAGCCGCCTTCTGCGCAGCCACATCCGGCCCAGGAGCGGGCCGCGCCGCCGGGTAGTAAGGCGCCGCCGTCACAGCAGCCACAGGCGGTGGCGGAGCACCTGGCATACCACCTCTCCCCGGCGGCTGCACCAGGTGTCCACGACCAACCGCAGGCCGCACGCCAGCACCGGTCACACTTCCGGGAACAGCACCTAGCGGAGGCCCACCGTTAGCAAGCGGCGCCTGCTGCCCGGGCGCAGACGCCGGTGCGCTCCAGCCGCCGTCGCTGGGTGAGGCTGAATATCCCACGCTTCCGCTCAAAGCCAGGTTCTCCATCGCGTTGCACAGTCGCTCCAGCAGTTTTTCGCTCCGCAGCTGGCTGTCGAGCATCTGCTTCTCGAAGGCCGTCATCTGCGCGGTGCCTGTCGAGACCACCGGCGCAGACACTCACGCCGCTCACGTCTGAGCTACCGGCGCGGCCGCCGTGAGCGGTGACGCAGCAGGCGCAGCGGCCTGAGGCGGCGCGGCGAGAGGATTAACCGCGGCCACGGGTGCTGCAGCGACTGCGGGCGCGACTGGCGCGACGGGCGCCGGCGTCGGAATCGTCGGTGCGGGACCGAATAGGTCGTCGCCGTCGTCGTTGAAGAGCGACATATTTATTGTTCAGTGTTGCTGACGCTATATGTACTTTATACCTGCACTTCTACGCTAGCAAGATATTGGTGGAGGTAAGAAGTTGTCAAGATTATTTTCGTCTGTTCGTAAACCAAAGATTGAAAAGAAAGAACGATACGAAAATACCGAAATACTGCAAAGCTCCCAAAACACACCTCCCACGATTGCGATTCATCAGATGCTCATGGAAAGAAGTACGACGATAAATTTGAATTTACGCAATCGTCCAAGCAATTCATTCGTCTTGATGTTCGCGCGCTAAGTAAGTTGCCACTCCCGCGGCAGAATTTTTCATCTTACAAAATTTCCTTCAAATATTGTACGCGAGCACCGAATAGTGCACGTTGCTATTCTATCGTCGTCAACTATGGTCCTTCAAAACTCTGATACACTCGTTCTCTTCTTTTTCACGGTTCATGATTCAAAACTGTGCTCGCGCAGCGTCAAGGTGTAACGATCACGTTCGCTTTTAAACAAGATGCTGCAACTTAATTGTACTTCGTCTTGGGAAGCGGCTTCACTTTCCTGCTACCCCCGTATGGTTCATACTGTATTCTTAATTCAGCAGCTTTTTGGCCTTCGGCTTCTTATGTTTTCTATTTTTTAATCCACTAGTCTATCGACAGAATCTCAAAACCATCTTTCAACAATGCTATCTACATGACGCCCAGTCCCGTGCTGGGGTCGTACCCGTAACTGTAACATCAACAACGATCGATATCGAAGAAATTGTTGACTTTACTGATTACACCTGCTAAAGAGTGGCTGTCCCCTAGCCCCATTACAACTTCTTCTCTTCCAGCAACTAACCCGCTTACTTCGCCTCCTCGGCCTTCGGCGCCTCAGCCGCAGCGGCAGCAGGCTTTTCTTCCGCCTTCGGCGCCTCAGCAGCCGCAGCAGCCGCCGCCGGCTTGGCCGCCGGCTTCTTCAGCCCGCCCAGCTTCTTGAACTTGGACACCGCGATCAGCGTCTTCATGGCGCCGCCAATCGAAACCGGCTTGCTGGTCGAGTCCATCACCCGCTGCAGCGTGGCGCACTTGAGCATGATCGCCGCGAAGTGCCCCTTCAGCGCGATGAACTGCTCCATGCAGGTCAAAAAATCATTCTTGGTCGGCTCCGCCGCTGCGAACGCGCTGCTGGTGGAGAACGAGCCGCCTCCGGCAAGACCCGGCACGTCGCCCTCGCGCTCGGACTCCGCTTTTGTTTTCGAACTGGACCGCTTGACCTTCACGAACTCGTTCTTCTGCAGCTCGCGGAACTGGTTGATGAAGCTCTTCTTGTCCTGGGAGGAGCCTGGAAAATAAACAAGTAGAAGGAACTTGGCTATGGCTGTGGTCAAAAAGGCTTTTTGATGTTTTACTTTTTGTCGTGGCGTTAAGAAATTCACTGACAGAGCAAAGGGTATCATGTGCGAAGTACAAGGTACCAAGTTGCATTACTTAGAAAACGGTAGATTGCCTTGCGACATAGTAGTGTCTGGATTAATCGGGTCGTCACGCTTATTTTTATCCACTCATACACTCTCAGCGCTGCAACGATTCAAGGACTCAGATGCGGATTCCGCGGCAATTCTATGGTTCGCCGATGAGCGATAGCATTATTCTAAAAATAATATAAACTGGCGATTCTGGATTTTCCAAACATCTACACATGGCGATATAGCACCTACAAAAAAATTTTAAAAAAGCCGCAAAAACACATAAATAAAATCAACTCACGGAAGATGCTGCCCCGCTTCTTCTTCGGCGCGACCAGGTTGACGATGTCGTCGATGGTCACGCTCAGCTTGCTCGTGCACGTGTGCATCGCCCGCAGCGCCTCGTCCGCGTGGCTCGCCTCGTCGAAGTCGCGGATCAGCATGGGCTTCACCGGCTTCTTCAGCCCCAGCTTCACGGCGTCCGCGTTCATCACGTACACGTTCAGCATAAACTGCATCTTCGCCACCACGTAGCCCGCCGTCTGCAGCGCCTCGGAGAACTGCGCCAGCATCTTCACGGAAAAGCTGCCGCGGGCGAAGCACGAGTCGTCCGGCTTCTTCTTCTGCTTCTCCTTCAGGTTGTCGTGGCGGCTGCTCACGACCACCGACAGCTGCTGCACGTCGGCCGCGAGCGCGGTGACGAAGGCGGGGAACGCCTCCACGGCGTCGGCGTCGGCCGCGAACAGCTTGCCGGCGCCTGGAAGATAAATATATTATCATGAAAAAAGTTTTTTTGTGGTTGATCTGATGGGTGATGCTGGTGCGAACGTAACGGTTATTAGTATGAATCTACCCAAGTCCGCTAAAACTTACTTTCACCGAATCATCACGTAGAAGTATAAGCATAACTCACTCTCGCTCTTCTCCTTGCTCGCGCTGGGCGTGGCGCCCGCCGTGCTGGGCAGCGTGCTGATGGAGCTCTTGCTCTCCTGTCGCGCATTCAGCGCCATGTCCGGCGGGCCCTCAAGCAGCTCCACGAATTTGGTGTCGTCGAAGAACACCGGCTCCATCAGCTGAACGCTGCCGCGCTTCACATTGCGCACGTTGCTGTCGTCGACGGCGTTGGGCTTGGAGTTGGCCGCCTCGTTAAAACTGTCTGGCTCGTCGAGCGAAAAGCGGAATTTGCGCTCCTTCATCCGCTTGTCCGGGGACAAGGACTTCTCGGCCGCGGGGCGGCGTCGCGAGTACATGATTTCTTGTGCTTGTTTTGCTTGTTTTGCCGTACTAGTATAGTAAAAGATCTATCCGTAGCTATTGCTGTTATTAACTCAAATACAATTTCAAGATTACTTCTCCCGTAGTTACGCGTGTAGTAGCTTCCCAGACTTAGCTGGTGTACACTGCTTCCATTAATTAGCTATCTGTGTTCCTAAAAGCCAACAGCTCACAAGCTGTCGATAGTAGTTGTACACGGAACGTTCGTTTCGTTTGTTGATGTAGTTGTAAGTAAGTCGATTTACGTAGCTACTGATTAAAGATGCGCTGTGCAGTACTGGTGAAAGTGCGCGAATTTTTTAGCACCCTCCTACGTGCAACTTCCCGAGAAAGACAGCGTTCGTCTGTCAAACTTGTCGATAGCGTTTTTGGTCTGTGGTAATGGACGCACGATCTGAATCGGATTCCCTACGTGTGAGCTGAATAATTATCATATTCCCTCAGTATATGCTCGAAGTCGAGTTGTACTCGAATCACTCACGCACGACGAAAACTGCAACTCAAACGAACACGTATCAGATGACGGAACTGTTTCATTGGATGCATATGCAACCTTTCTTGTTATTAAGTCAAATTCAAATATCAACAAGGTTCATCATGTTCATCTCAACGCAGTGGCCTCATTAAAATGGTCGCCACCCCCCGCTCTCTTGTTAGTACACACTCGCTCACTCGAAGTTAGAATCTTCCTAATTAATGCAGCGTCTACGTCTTGATTGCCCCTTCGCCTTCTTAGCGCGATTAGACGTTCAACTCGGGCTCAGCCCCGGGCCCCGTCACCGCTTTTGCAGTCTTGATGTTGGCGTAGCGCGACAGGCGGTCGGTCGTGCGGTAGAGCGTGCAGCACGCGTCGAAGGTGACCACGCCGTCCCAGCAGCCGGGGTGGCCTTTGGGGCCGTACCAGGGACCTGAAAAAATAAAAAAGTTTTTTTGAACGGAAAGCGGGTCACTGAGCACGGCTCGCCACCTGCGCTGCATCGCAACAGTAAAAGAAGTAATGGAGATATTTGGTCCGCTAAGAACTACAATCAACATATCAAGAACAAGTCAACTCACTGCAGCAGATCTCCGGCGTGAAGGTGCCGCCCCAGCACCCCTGCGGGTCCTCCAGCACCGGGCCCCGCCGCGTCACGAACATCTTCAGCACGCGATAATCTTTGTCAACCCGCTGATACTCCTTCGCCATCGAGTGGTAGCTCTCGATCACCCTTGCTAAATGATTTTCCGTGTCCGCCAGCGTGATGTCAAGCTGCTCTTTTTCTTCGAGCAGCTACCGCGATGTCTCGTTCAGGTTGGTTTTCAGCTGGTAGCTCTTGCAGACTGAGGCCGTCGCCGCTTGACTCGCCGGGTCCGCATCAGGGTTATTCTAAGTCGTAATCAACGCCGCCGCCGCGCTCTGGCTTAGGCCGCCGGTCTTGCCGCTAGCACCTTCTGCTGCGTATAAAAAGGAGCGCGGGATGAGCACGTCGACGCCGGAGGTGGAGGCGTAGATCTGGATGCTTTCTCTCATGTCTTGCGAGAGGATGCTGTTGAAGAAGAAGAACAGGAATGTGAACCCCATGCACACGGCCGCCGTCGCTATTAAAAAGGTCCGGATGAACCCCTCGGGCTCAGTTATCGACGCACCACCGCCGCCCAAAACTGATTTTCATGACCCACTTCCACCACCCGAACCTGTCTTCGACACCATGTCTCACTGGAACTTGGCCATGTTCTCCTGCACCTCCTTGTCCTTCTGCGACATAAAATTATTGACCTGCTTCACCAGGTGATCACTCGCGTCCTTCAGCAACTCGTTCACCTTCGCCTTCTGCTCTCACCGCTCTCACTTCAATCACCCGTTCTCCGTCTCCAATCTATCCATAAATCCCATCATCTTCGTCAGCAGCTCGGGCTGATCGCTCAAACTGCCTGCCATCTCGAAGCGCCACTCGGCGAAACCGTCCTCGATTTCTCAGTCGAGGTCGATGTCTGACTCGTCCATCTTGAAGGAGTTCACGTTCCCCGCCATGCTCTTCAGCAGCGGCGGGCTGTCGTTCATCGCGTAGTAGCTGTTCGAATTCAGCCCGACGCCACCAGTTGTTACAGGCTGCCCGTGCATCGTCTTCAATGGGGAGTCGTCATCATCCATCGAAAACGTCTGCGAGCCCGCCTTGTTCATGCTGCCGGCGTTGTTCATGTTCTAACCCCCTGCTGAGTAGATGTCGTCCTGCGCAAAATACGAAGAGGCACCCGTCTACTTGGACCCTGCATCTGAGGGTTTGGAAGTAGGTTGCTGCATGCCGATATCGTTGAAGTCGAACCCACCGATGTCGGCGCTGCTCGCTGTCGTCGTCTCGCTAATACCACCATTAATCTGTGGCTGCGGCTGCGCGGGAGACTTGCTGTTACCTTTTTTGCCTTTCTTGTTCGAACTGCTTGGAGGAGGCGCTCAGGAAGAAGACGACGCCGATTGCTTCATCACTTTTTCCAGGTTCGCGTTCGACGCCCGGAGGTGGGCCTCGAACTCCTCGTCCTCGTCGTCCAAGGCGTAATTTTTTTGCACGGGCGGAACCTTGGACATATTCGTCATCTGTTATCTCTCTTAATTATCTCGATCGAAATGAAACGCAATCCCAATATCAGAACTTGAATGCAGCTATGCTTATGTTATCTTCAACAGTCTCGTCTTTGGAGAGGTGAAACTTGTTAGAACTAGGGTCTACTCACAATCTACGATGAATAATTGGCGTGCAAATAGTGTACGTGTGCTGATGTCTGAATTACCGTATCGAAAAGTTCGCCCCAAGCCCGACTCTAAAACTTCTCAGAACTTCTGCTTTTTCAAGCAGCCCTAGTAGTTACGCTCTACTCCCAACTGTAACGGACAAGTGTATTAATTTTTGTAATCAGAATCAACGGTTGAAAAACTCAGTATGAGTCGAATGGATAGAGATAGACCCATGCATATACTTGTGCAGCTCAGTGCACACCCACCCACGTACGAACGGATACATAGCATCTTACTAAGATAGCCACAGCGCATCAATGATACCATTCAGTCCTCAAATTATGTGCCTAGTGGTCAGAATCACTTTCGTCGACCCACGCAGCTTTGGCGAGGATCAGTTCACACGTTCAAATTCAAAAGCCACACGCTCAAAACAATTTTGATGCAGCAGTACAATACATCGAGTTCAACACCCACTCTCATAGTAGATAGTACAGCAGTGAAGCACATAAGCATAACCTCGACGTGCTGTTCCGGATAAGTAATTTCACCAAATTACGTCACCGGCTTGTTCGTGAACTTCTTCTTGCGCAGCGCCCGAGCCATGGCTGGGGGCATAACTTGCTGCTCCACGTCGTTCAATTGCACGGTATGCCCCCCCGCGCTCATGCTCATGCCCGTCCGCGTCTGCATCTCCGTCAGCTGCCCGCCAGCTGTGCCAGAAGGCGTGTGGCCCGTGCTCGTCCACTGGCTCAACCCAGTCTCGTTGAAGTTGTGATGGCCCATCCCTTCACTTCTTATTGTGCCCCTGGCTTTGGGCTTGTTCAGCGCCTGCTGCGCTTCTTTTCATGCAAGCATCCTCTGCTTTCACGCCTCCGCGTCGTAAGGGCCGCTGGGCTGCGCCTCGGGCGCCATTCCCGGCAGCTAGAGCATTCCGCCGTCAGCACCACCACCTGCGCCTCCCAACGCGAGCATCCCCCCGCCGCCCTGCGACTCCGAGCTGCCCGGCCTATTATTTCATAACCTGTTAGCACCCCTACCATACACATCGCCTGCGTTCGCCTCACTATCGTAGTAGCTCTGGGTCGTGCTGCAGCGGCGAGTCCTCCTGCACGATGACCAAATCGTTATAATTCGTAGCCTCCTCGCTCGCAATCCGCTGGTCCATGGCCATCTGGTTGATTCACCCCACGCGCTTCATAACCGGGTCGAAGGGCACGTCCACGCCGGCCATCGTGATGTCGAACGCCGTCTGCGCCTCCTACAATTCGAGCAACGCAGCTTCCTCACTAGACCTTCAGATCTTGCAGCGCGTTCTTCTTCCTCATAATCATTTCCGGCCCGCCCGCCATGATCTATCACTTCTTTTCCTCGATGGCGGTTAGCTTCCTGTCCTATATTTCCCCCATTTCTCTCTGATTGTCTATCATTTGGGTGATAACAGTCCTGTCACTACTGCGTCAGACTCGCGTCCTCCAGCATGTGCACCTCGCTGTCCTTCAAGGTTTTGTGCACCTCGGGCCGCGCCATGTCGTCCGCGCCACTCGACTGCATGAACGCGTTCCTCGGGTCCCTCTACACCGTCTCCCTTTCAGCTATCTAGCTCTCGATGCGGAACCGCTGCGCTTCCTATCAGTCTTTTTCGCGCATTTTTCTCAAAGTCTCACTAAGTCTCAGGGTCCATATAATCATCTTTCAAATGATCCGGCTTCTTCAGCGAGTCCAGCTTCACATCTTGGTATTCCATAACACCTGTCGGCTTTTTGTAGGTGAGGTACTTCATCGTGCTCGCACCTGGCGCAATCTTGTTATAACTTTTTCCATATCAGTACTCCCCTCACTTCGTCTCCACAGCTTCGACATCCCCACAATGACCAAACTGCGCTTGCTCCGTGCGCTGCTGGTTGAATCATTTATCCATTTCGTCTGGCGTCAATTGCAGCACGTACTTGTAAACCAACCACGCCGTGAGGCTGCCCACTCATCAAATCGCAATGATCAGCGGCACCGTCGGGTCGAAATAATACGGCCTCCATGGATCTGGTTCTTCATAGGGTTCCGGCTCCGGCACGTCGCCCCCGGCGCCGGCCTCCTATCATCACTTCGCCTACTCGGCCGCGACCATGGCGGCGGTGGACACGAGGGTGGGGCAGTCGTACCTAATAGACGATGAAAAAGGCTTTTTGGAGAGAGCGAAAGCGACGAGAAGCGACTAAAGCATTTATACAATGATGCAAAGTTTATCAACGCGTGGTGCGAAGAACTTCGCATACTTCACGCACAAATTACAAATAGAAATACATCAGATGCAGCTGAAGGTCCCAACCTCAACACAATACGGCAGCTACAAAAAGAACGCTAAAATCACCAAAAAATCGCCAACTAATCCCTCACCACTCCGGCGTGTTGCAGTACGGCTGGTAGTTGCCCGAGTCGCAGTTCACCTTCAGCTGCGCCTGCTTCGCCCGCTCCGTGAACTCGTTGATCTTGCCGATGAACTCATAATAAAAACCGGTGCAGCCCCCAGGATAATTACCAGGTAAACCAGTCAGCTCGCACATGGGCTTGTCCGTCACGCGGTCGATGTAATGCACTGCGCAGCAGTGCGTGAACATTCTACCTTCTAAAGTCCTATCGTTCGCGCAGTAGTTGTACTTGCTGGGGTCGCGCTGCTGGCACTGCGTCAGCTGCCGCCCCTTGCCGTCGTACTTGATGGTCTCGTAGCACCAAAAACTCCTGGGCAGGGGCGTGTCCTCGTACCACTGCAGAATCTCCGCGTTTTCCTTCTGCAACGGACACTGCAGGGTCTTCAAATAATCCTTATTCCTCTCGATCGGCATCACGTTGCACTGGTCCTTCTTGCAGTTGTTATTATCGACGTCCGGCCCCACCACCATGTCAAAGGATAATAGATCAACCGCTAGAGTAGAAGGCGGGTTCAGGAACTCGAAGCCCTCGGCCACGGCGCGGTACTCGGGTCATCTCTTCAACCAATTAATCCTTTGGTTCAAGTAGTACTCCCGACCGTCGGTGGTGCAGTCTATCAGGGCGCCGTACAAAAAACATTGGTCCCCATACTCAGGATCGTTCTTAATTCGGCCTACACAACACCTCGTAAACCCGTTCCCCGTTCATAAAGGGTACGGCCGCCACCGCTCTCCGCCTTGCATATTGAGAGGGACGGGTTCGTGACTTTGGAGGCAGAACTCCTCCGTCTACGATCGAGGATTGTTAGATTCGTCCTGATTCGGATCTTCCGTGATGTCGTAGATCTTCTTTCCATTTTTATCAAATTTTTGATCCTTGCCGTACTTTTCAACTCATCTGCAGCTGCTGCAGTCGTACCGCTCAAAGTTCTATGACGGGCACGTGTGCAGGCAGGTCACCGTGGGCTCCACGCGGTTGTCCGCGTACGTGTTGTACGTGCAGTCCGTGATATCATAATTCCACAGCGGGCACTGCAGCAGGTACCCCGTCAGCCCGTTGTCGCAGATGCCGTCGTTCAGGATCGTTTCCTTGCCGTAAAAGCAGTTGTCCATGCAGTCCCGGCTCACCGTCATCCCGTTCACCGCGTTCACCTCGGTCGGACAGTCGCTGCTCGTGTGGATCAGGCCTGGCACGCGGCCTAGGATGTCGTTCGTTGCCTCGTCGTCTCACCCTCAAAGTCAGGCGTCCGCCTCATCATCATCACCTCCACCGGCCTCGCCCCGGGCGGCCTCCTGCTCGGCGAGAGATTGCCTGAAGCCTGGAGGCCACCTAAAGTTTCCGACGATCTTCTGGTATTTGTTGTCCATGAGCTGCGTGTGCAGGAAGTTCATCGGATAACTCGCCAGCTGGTCCTCAAATTGTTCCGTATCAGGTCCCTGGTAGAACACCATCACGAAGTCCTTTACACTTCGTGACAGCCATTCGAGGCGCATGATGTGCTTGCCTGCGAGCATGGTCTCGACGATGCCGCACGTCTTCTCGTACAAGACTGTCTCTTCGGTTTTCTCCATGATCACCCTTCAAGGATCACCGCGGAAGGACACGATGTAGCGAAACGCGCCCTTGGTGGTCACGCAGAACTCGTAGTTGCCCTCGTTCAAGACGTAGATCTCGGTCATGAACCGCGCCCCATACCGCTCGTGCGGGTAGAAGTGCGGGATGCCCAGCTCGCCCGGCCATTTTTCGAAGGTGTAGATCTTAGAAGTGCCGGTGGGGTCGACCTGCTCCTGCATATCTGGATCATTTCCAAATAAAACTGTTCTGTGGAACGTGCGCCCCCGGTACATCGGCGGCAGAGTGCGGCCCTCCTTGCCGATGCGGATGAGCAGGTTCATGGGCAGCACCTCCACGTCGTCCTTGGACAAGGTGGCGCCCTGCAGCTGCCGCTTTTCGTACGCGTCGTTGTCGGCGATCACCTGATCTGCCTTATCCGCGTCAGACTGCTCTGCGTTATTGTTTTTTGTTTCGCTTTCGCGCTGCAGCAACCGCCGCTTCTCGCGCTCGTAGCGTTTGGCGTTGGCCCGCGTGCTGACGAAGGACCATGGCTTACCTGCGTGGGGCCTAACGGACTGCTTCTTGGCTCAGAACGCAGCGTTGGACCTCTTCCCTAGCAGTCCGCGCACTTTCGACTTGAACTGCCCCTGGAATTTCGAAAACTTCGCAGCCAAATAGCGCTTCACCCGGCTGGCCATTGTGTCAAGCTGTGCACGTTTGTCCTCGAGCTCCCCAAGTTCACTTTCAACAGCCATAGCATCATGAAGTAACTTCTTGGCCTTGCGCTGCTGCTCGTCAGTTTGCACAAACGTTTCACCGTACTTCGAAAAATCCTTACTGCGCGCTCCAGTCGTTTCAACATGTTTCAACCATCGTTTGTGCTCGCTCACGAGTGATTCGTGATTCCTCCACTGCTTGCTCTCCTCGCTTTGCTCAGTCTCGTCTTTATCAGTCGACCCATACAGCTTAGCCTTCGCTTGCTTATCTCTTTCTCACTTAAGGAAGCGCATCTTCTGCTGCAGCCGCAAGTTCTCATTGTAGTACGTGTCCTCGAGCTTCTTGACTTTCTCCGCATAGTCGAACACCTCGACGGCGTCCAACGGCGCACCGCCCTCGCTGTGAGCAAGCGGATAGTCCTCGAGCCGAGCCGATCCCTTCAGTGCGAGGCCAGACGTTTTCACGCCGAGCGCCAAATCCGCAGCATCCGCACTCAGTCCATTCTCTCATCAGAACTGCCGACTCGCTCAGCTCTGCTCTCACAGTAGCCGTTGTTTTTCATTCAAGTCCCGCTGCAACGGAGCGGGTTCTTCATCGAATTCACCCAACGACTCACTACAACATGTAACGCTCCAGCGCCTTGTTGATCTCAACAACTTTTTTAAAATTTAGCGGCGTCACCCGCTGGTCGAAGAAGCTGCCAGGTTGGCCGAAGGAAATCGCCGCGATCTCCTGCGGCACCGTCATCGGATAAATCGACGGAAACGGGTACGGCCCGTTCCAGTTCATCTGCAGCGGGCCCCACCAGTCCGCGCTCCAGCCCTGCTTGATCAGCGGCGCGAACTTGTCCGCGCCGATGCTCGCCCAATCATAAAATTGATTGATCTTGATGAACTTGAACCCAACGTCCTCTGCGGGTCGAATTTGCTGGGATTGCGGGTCGACGTACTCGCAGCCCTGACAAACAACGACAGCCTTGTGCACGCCACTGGGGTTGCCGCTGATGCCCGCGCCCTCCACGCCCGGCATGTACGTGATCTCGGCGGGCTTGTCGAAGGTCGCCTCGCGATACAAGAAAATAAACTTGTAGTTGTCGTTATCCAATGGAGTACCAGCATACGCTTTGTCGAGGATGTCCGCAAGCCATTGCCATTTCGTCTGCATCTCGAGGGCCTAGTACCTGGAAGTTGTGGCGAAAAAGGCTTTTTTGATCGGATTGAGCTCAACACACTAATGCATATTTATATTTTGGCAAACTACTATTCGCACGTGTAAGTTAACTGGTAACAAAACCGGTCAAGTACTCCGATGGCACAGCAAAAAGGCACCTATAAAATCAACTTACTCGCTCTCCCTATCGTATTTGTCCTCCGGGATGAAGCTCTGGTGCAACCCTGCTCGCGTAATACCGGGAGTACAATACTTGTTGCCTGGGTACCTGAAGTGTTATTTTTTAGAAGGTCAGTTGATTGATCATAAGCTTTAGATACGACGAGGACGATGTCACATCTACTTAGATTGCTCCACGATCAATGATAACAAGCACAGATAACAAGCACTCACTGTCCCGGAAACGGCTCCGCGTTCGGCAGCGGTATCAGCGGCTCGCCCGAGGCCGGATCCAGCGCCCATATGTTCACCGGCACCTTGTAGACCCACAACTTCGCCGTCGGCAAGTACTCGAACCGGAACCCGTCAGTGCTCGCCGGCCCTCCCACGTAGCTTCGCGTCGAGCTCTCCTCGACATACACCCCGTCTGCAATCGAGCAGTTGAAGATGCCGCTGTTCTCGATCCGCATCTTCGACTTGCTGCTGTCCGGCCCGCGCCACCGCAGCGTCAGCGCCGTCTGCGCGACCGTCGCGAACGGGTCGTATCTCCTTAAAATTTCGAGCTTCAGCGGGTGCCGCCCACTGGCCATGAAGCGCTTGTACTTCACCGTCCGCCCGTCCGCGCTCACTCCTGCCTCGTTGTCGCCGGTGTACCTACCATACCCTAATCTAGGAACACAAGCCGCGTCCGGAATGTACATGCCAAAAGTGCGCATCGGCTCGCACCCGTTTTCAGTCGGCCGGCAGATCTCGCGCCCCGGGTGCTTGCTAATATAGCTAATATCACTAGCACAAAGTCTGCCCCCCGCCCGTCTCGTCTCTTGAACACTGGTGGCCGAACACGCCCGTGTTCATGCGCGGTAGGTCGCGAAATTTCAAGTTGCGGATGTCCTCTTCCCTACTAGCAGGCTCACATACCGAATTCAGTCTCCTCGTTGCACATGTCGTGGCCCATTATGAAGTTCACCTCCCCCGCCGACGACAGCAGCTCGAACTCGTAGTACCCGCCCTTCTAAACGTCGAGACTGCCGCTCCACCGGCCCATGAAGCTCTTGGTGAACGCCACCGTACCTTCACAAGCGTGGTCTTTTCTCATCGTGGAAAATGTCATCGTCACCGGGTCGTCGCGCCCGAACACGCGCTCGTCTAAAATCGTATCTCTATTTTTGAAGTCCGTGCAGTCGGAGTTGATGCAGTCGAGTTTGAACCCCACCTTCACCTGCGCCAGCATCGCGTAGCTCACGACCCCATAATTCGGATCATCGGGTAAGAGTGTGTTGGCGTCGAGCACGTTCTTGACGTACACCTCCCCCTCCCGCGTGTCCTTCCTATACTGCACATCAAAGTCTCACTTCGCCACCGACGGGTACGTCACGATGTACTTCTTCTCCAGCATGTTCTTGAGCCAGGTGCACCGTCGCAGAATCAGGTCCTCGTAGTGCAGCGCATTTTCGATCTTGGTTACGTGCGGGATCTGGCCGCGGAAGACGTCCTCTAGATAGAGGTCCGGGTCGCACGGCGGCGAGTCCGCGTCCTCGATGTCGTAGAACTCGGCGAGGAGCTCTTACCGCACGTGGGTGAGGAGGCTCGTACTTGACAAGGCCAACGACGTGACGCAAACGGCGAAGACGGTTGAGAGTCCGACTCGCGGACGCCGTCGTGGTGCTCGCGCGTGTTTTGTTTCGGACTGGCTGGACATTGTCGTTATTCCTGTTCAAATCGAGTTCAGCATTCTGTCTATGATGATATCCACTATGCTACATACGTCCCGCCTGCGAAAAGTATGGTTGATTCGAGGAGGAAAAACAGGCACTCTCTAATATTTTGGTACTGACTCGTTTAGAGCCCGTTTTCGTATTCCCGTCGTTTTTGAAACCAGAGTTTCAATTCATTTTCTTTGCACTTGCACTGAGGACACACTCACTCTACGACACACTACAATAGCACTGACTTTGATGTATATTCCCGAATCAAAGTCGACTCATCAAGATTGTGACCCATTTCGAAGGCATAAGCATCAACAATATCATGTTCATGTCTCACATCTAGGCTCGAGCTCAAACAATTGAGCGAGGCGGGGACTACTACTTGTAAACTGTTGGTACACAAAAAAATAGCACGCTACTCTACTCTGTTTTAATAACTCGGACTTTTGCTTAGCGAAACTCTTGAACACTGATGGAGTCGAACTCAAAATCGGAATGGGACGAGACCCTACTTCATCTACAACATTTTCGGGGTCCTATGTAGACAGTCAAGGCCGGGATCTGGGTCTCAGTTAAGGTACATCTGTACGTCTGGCGCACATGCCGTTCCTATGTTGACGCGCGTAATTGGGTATTAGTGTCTAGAGACTCAAATACACTTCTACAATACTTCAAATAATTAACGCATAACGCAACTCTACTTCAACTAACTTCTACAACAAATGCAAATGGTAACGGTAAGTACTTGTACTACTCTCGAACAGATCCACCACAGAAAAACCACTTACCAGCGGTGGTTCATCGTGGACTGCTTGTTCTTGACGTCGTTTTCGAAGGACAGCTTGTACACACTGGCGATACCCTTAGCGCGCTCGTCGCAGCCGGGCATCACACTCACAGAAGACACAGGGACAGAAGAGAACTATCTCGCTGAGACCGGAGCCGGAGCGGTGCCCACTCTTTGCATCTACTTGATCTTGTTGCTCTTCCCGGGTGTACTCTTCTCCACCGCCGCCGCCACGCTGGCGGAGTTGTCCAGCACGACGAACCCTCCCACGTTCGAACCTTTGTTTGTCTTGTCCTTGAATGAGTCCAACTTCGTAGCAGCAGTGTCGTTCTTCACCTCGCCGTTCAGCGACAGCTTCTTGATGGGCTCGAACTTCTTGGAGTTGCCGCCGCGCGCCTGACCAACCATCGTATTCGAAACCATCTTCTGGACCTCGCTGGTGATCGACGACGTGCGTCCCTCGGTCACACTGCGCTTCCGTGCCTGACTACCTCCACCTGCTTTCGTTTCCGAAGCAGGTTCCGCACCAGCATCGGTTTTCTTGCGGTGCGCGGGCGAGTCAAGGTACTGACTGGTCTTCTTATCTACTGCATCATTATTCGACGTCTTCAGTCACCCCAACCTTGGCTTCATGTTTGTAATTCCATCCATCGCGCTGTGCTCTCTTCGTCCCTCCGACGTCCGCGCGCGCCCCTCGCCGCTGCCAGCGAAAGGCGCTCCGGCTCCGCCGTTCGAAATCCGGAAGTTGTTCGAGAACACAGACTCAACGCCCCTCGGATCAAGCGGATTCACGCCTCCGTTGATGGTCGGGTTCAGGTTGCCGCCGCCGCCGCTGCTGTTGATCGGCACTCCGGTGGCGATGCTGCTCTTCGACCCCGAGGAGATCAGGCCCGAGATGCCACCACCACCACCACCACCATTATAATTGTGGCCCAGCACACTCAGCGAAGCGCCACCTCCAACTCTCCTGCCCGGCAGAGGACCGACGGAACTTCTCGGCACCTCGCCATACGCACCTCCATATCCACCCAGTCGCTGGTACGCGGGATCCGCCGGATCCATCAGGGTAAACTTACCAGAGGTCTTCGACGGATTCCTTTTTTGAAAGGCCCAGGCGCTGCCCAACGCTTCCTCCACGAGTACGAGGTCCGCGATTTCGGGCATCAATTGAGAGACCAGCTTGCGCGTCGTCGACGTCGAAAACGACAGGTCCGGGCTGCTGTTCACCTCGATCAGCCACACCTGCCCGTAGGCGTCGACCATGAAGTCATATCCGAACAGCTCGTAACTATTGGTACGATCGACAATCTTCTCGCGCACGCTCATCAGACTCAACCAGACCAATCTTTTAATTTGCCGCTGGATGTGCGGCCAGCTGTAGGGCACGCTCGGGCCGCCCCACCTTTCATCTTTAGCTGACGGACCATAGGTGTCTCTCAAGTAGGTCGCGTAGCGGTCGGTGTGCCACATCGTCGCATCAACATCAAAATGAGCGTCCGGCGTGTTTTTCACGATGGCGTTGTTCGTGAGGTGCGCGAAGCGGTCGTCGATGGAGGACTCCTTGTAGGAGTGTGAGGCGAAACGGAGGTACCTGAAAGTGAACGTATTGAACATGTGTTTGAGTTTGAGAACAGAAGTTGATTTGATCGTACCGGTATCGCTATCGATGCTGATGGTAGGCAGAAATTCATATAGTGAGTGGTGCATGTGGTGAATGGATGTTGGATCGAGACGCTGGATGGATTGATTGTAGATAAGGCTGAAAAATGTGGTGGATAAGATGGAGATGAGCTTGCTAGATTGATTGATAGATCGGTGATCGATGTGATAGAAAACCAAAGGAAGCTATAAGACATCACAAGTAGATGCGAAACCATAAAAGAAAGCTAAAATGCAACCTAGGAAAACTCACGCGTCCTGGTAGAACCACGCGCGGATCGGCGTCCAGCTGGTGACCACCACCCACTGCCTGATGTCGAACTTCCTGTCCGCAATAATCATGGGTTGCTCAATATACTTCTGGATGATCCACTTCTCGTTGTTGTTGTTGTTGCTGCCCGTGTTCGGCACGTGGCTACCTGCGTTCGGACTTGCGTACGGGCCTTTGTTCACCGCAGCCGCGGGTAAGTTCTGCGTGTTGTACTTCGCATGTCTTAAAATTTCATGCAAATCTTTTACGACTCTGATCCCTCTGCCACGATTCATGCATGCAGGCTTCAGGATCCACAGGTTGTCGGGGCCATCCAGACCTAACCAATTGAATTGGTCATCTCTCTTGAGTTGATCCATCAGCTCGGGCAGGAAGTGCGCGCCTTTGCCTCAAACGGCTCCACTAGCAGCGCCCTGCTTGATCATGTGCGCCGGCTGCTGCAGGATCTTCCAGTACTCCTTCGACAAGCTCCAAAGTTTTTCAGGGTTCTTCAGTGCGTTCCAGGCGATTTTTAGCTGTAATTCCTGCTGCGGCACGGCCTGGCCGAAGTAGTACTGGAACAAGAGACTTCTGCACTGCTGCTTCTGGTACGCCTCCGTGAAGTTTTGAACTGCACGCATGTCCGACAGGTCGTACGTGTGCTGGATCCCGTTTTTCAAGCGCATCTTCTCGATCGGCATGAACGCCTCCAGATTTCTTAACAAGCCCGTCTTCGTCGTCAGCTCGCCCGCGTTTCCAACGAAGTTGACCACCAGGTCGTAGTTCAGCTTTTTGTTGGAAAGCGCGCTCATCGGGATCTGCAGGTCTCTTCTCGAAAGCGCGAAGCGGAAGTCGTAGAAGGGACTCTTTGGATCTCTATTCTCCACCGCCCCCAACTTGATCAGTTGCTTGCGCATCGCATCTAACGCGCCGAAGGGCGACTTGTCGGCCTTTTTCTTGGTCTCCGGCTTATCCTGACCCTCGTCCCCCGCGTCATCCGTATTAGCGGCTTTCCCCACCGCCCGCGCGAGCATTCAGTCGGCGCTGCCAGCGGCGAGGCCCGCGTTCTTTCACGCGCGCTCTTCCGGACTCAAAGAGAATGGAGATAAAGAAAACACCCGCGTGTTCGCCGGCACCTTGTTGCTCTTTTTCCACTCCGCCAGTCCTACCGCCTGCAGCTGGTAGTTCACGTGCATAAGGCTAAACCCACCTCAACCTTGGGCGTGGCCACTCGAACCAGTCAGCTTCGGAAAGTTCCCGTACTTGTGCGCGTTGTTCGTGGCACTACTCGCGCCGGCGCCGAACATGCCGCCGCCACTGACCCTGTCGACGGACTGCGCGCGGTTTTTGGCACCACCTCCTTTCGGCGACCGACTGCCGTCACGACCGTGCAGGTTTGCAGTTGAGAGCGAGTTTTTTCCAGCGAACTTCTGGTTGACGACGTGCTGATCGAGCTTGTTGTGCCCCCCGCGCGTCGGCGCGGCGGAGAGGCCGCGCTTGGACGTTGGCGAAGGGCTGTCGGCGAGGGGCATTTTGCTTGTTTTGGATTTTATGAACAACACGCTGTACAGTGGAGATGCGTGTGTACGAAATCGAAAAGTGTAAAGAAAACGTGTAAAGTAAAGCCTTCAAAAATATACAGGTGGCAAAATGCCAAAGTGTAAATGAGGTTCAGGTCGTTAGCAATGTCGATTGGTTTATGGCGTTAACCGCATTGGCCTTTTTGTTTTTAGGAAGCGACAAGCGTGACTCGCATGACAGAACGGCGGTGTAGTGTGCAGTTGACTGACAGAAGTTACTGTGACGGACGGACTCTAGCAAAACACTCACCAGAACAACAACTCAGACTTCTTACTTATTCCACGGTAGACATCACTATACGCAGTGCAATTTATTCAGTTCGATTTCGAGTTATCATTCACACGGGAGGTGACACACTAGTCTTTCTCTTTCATATGCTCACAATTACGTTCTCATTCATCACATACACCAAGAACAAGAACCACCTCCACCTTCGCCTTAGATCAGCTTCCGCGTCTTGAAAAAGTGCTTTAGATGGATCGCCTGAAAAAAGGCCGTCACCACAATCGCCGCCACCATCACGCAGTTCAGCGCCTGGATGCTCCACATCGTGCGCTCGCCCACGTCCTGGAAAACTTGCTGCTGCTCCTTTTCATAGTCATTCTCAGCATGTACTGCGTCCACCCGCGAAATTATTTTCCTCAAACTATCCTGCATGTTGTGCAGGTTTTTCTTCGACAGCGGGTTCTGGATGAACTCGTCGCCGACGTCGACGGAGAGCTCCCACCGGTGCTTGGGCTTGGAGTTCCACCAGGCGGACTCCTCGCACGAGACCTTGATTTGGTTCTCGCCCTCCTTCTGCGTGTAGTAGGCGACTTTGCCTGGAGAAAATTGTTGAAAAAGGTTTTTTTGTACGTTGGAGAGCGTACCAAAGTCAAAGACTAAAATGACTGACTGTGATAACAAGGTGGTCAAATATTCAATACTAGTGCTAACCGCTTAGCGTCCATAAACAAAATGCCTCACCTTCGCTCTCTTCTTTCGCGACGCCCACCGGCTTCGTGTACTGCGTCACGCCAGCGGGATCCACGAAGTCGATCCTGCACGGCGCCGTGCGTTCCGCAGACACCTTGTAGTTCACCGAGATGATTTGGTGCTTCGCGACGGCCTCGACGAACGTCTTCGACTCGCCTTCCGTGATGTGGAAGTATCACGCGTCCGCGCCTTGTATGCTGTCGGAGGCTGCTGAGAGGAGCAGCAGCTGCGCGGCGGCAGCGAGGAGTTGTGTGGGTCGGAACATCATTATTATTCAACTTCTGTCGTTTTGGTCTCTTATACGATTATCTGATATGAGTGATCTCTTCTATGCGATTCCTTATTCACTGAACCGACGTAGACTCCCTGATCCCTCGCCTATCCCAAGCAGTACGAAAGGTGCAACGCGCAACATCATCAACGCTTAGCATCAAACATCATCAAACACAGTATACCTTTGTACAAAGTTCATGAGTTGGATCCGTCTACCTGGACAAGTGGTAGCGGGTGAAACCACATCGACGCTTCAAAAGTCTTTGCCTTCTTATCTCACGCTCGTTGCAATTGCAAGGCCACACAACTTCTTAAAAAGTCAATCAATCACTCTGCGCAGCTGAGGCTTAACCAGCACCCCCACTCGCCGCGTTCATTACTCCTTACGCAGGCGTTCCGCCCACCGCGCCGCCGCTCGCCGCGTTGACCACGCCTTCCAGGCCAACCGCGGCCGCAGCATCCACCGCCGCCGAGGCCGACGACCCACCGCCCCCGAACAGTCCAAACCCGCTCGAGAAAAAGCCCAATTTAGACCCTAAAATAAGCAGGATGAACAGCCCCACGAGCCCGAGCACTGCGTACTGCTTGACCAGTTGTTGTAAAGAAAGATATCGCGCGTTCTTCCGGAACATGTCGGACTGGTCGCGGAGCGCGCTCGCCTTGGAGCCGACTTGCTCGAGGTTCTCGCCCTTGAGCAGCAGGTCGTCGATGTTCTTGCGCATGATGTCTTGAACTTCTCCAAGGGACTCGTTCAGTTTCACTGGACAGAAATTGAGTATTGTATGAATTGCGTCTCTGTCTGTCTGTTTAAGAACGGCAAATGCGCACATCTAAAATATGAGATCAAATTCAACATAGTTAAGAGCTTAAAATCAAGTAATGACTTACTCAGCTGCTTGTTACTCCCGAAGTCCCGATATTCACTCTTCTTCTTCGTGATCTGCCGCTCGAACTTGATGAACGCGTAGGGCTTGTCGATCGTCTCGATTTTCGACCGATAATCTACGCCCATCTGCGTCCCAAACTCGCGCTTCATCTCCTCTGGAGTCGTGAAATAGTGAATCAATTGGTCTCCAAGTAAAAAGTCTTTTTTGTTCAATTGTAGTGGGTTACAATGCCAACGTTGAAGATATCAACTACGAAGCGGGTATCGTAAAAGCAATGGTACATATTTACGTCGGATACATAAAAGCCGCGAGGTCTACATGACGCCACTCTATTTCGATTTACGGGAGGAACACGGCGAAGAAAGTGCGATGGTGCGGGTCAGATACCGTGACTATGAAGTTAATAAATCGAGGGTAGTGAAATGTGCAATTGTAATATGGCGCCGATCCATAAATATTGAAAAATGCCAGTTAAATAGCCAAAAAATAGCGAAGAGCTAAGGTCTCACCATAGAATAGCCGCTGCACATCCTCCAGAAAGGCAAACGCAAGCTTCTTCGGATAACTCCCGTCAGCAAGCACCAGGTAGATCACCCCGTCCGTTACCAAGTAATGGAAGAGGTGGCCGCTCGGCAGGTCGACTGAGCACCGGTCGACCACGTTGCCTCACCCACCGCCGGTGGCGCCGCCTATTCGCCTAAGCAGTTGCTTACTACTGATTCTTCAGCTGGTTCTATGATGGCAATGAGGAGTTCTCCCACGTCTCGCACAGCAGCAGCCCGTCCAGGGCGCGCGCGACGAAAACGAGATGCATCACTGCTTTTCCTTATCTTGAACTTGAACTTCTAACTACTCTATAGCTACGCTAATATCGCACTCAAACTCAAAGCCTTCTAACTACTCCGCCTCTGTTTCAAACGTCAAGATCCAAATCGCGTTTTGTGATTTATACCATGTCAAAAGATGAAAATGGTGAGATGGACAACATTGAAAAGAACACACCGACTTTGGATCACAGCACACTCGCCCAAACATTGACAAACTTGTTGCTTGTACCGAACGCCATAGTTACTACAGACTTAAGTACTTTATCAACTGTCTCATTAACATCCACATCGAATCCAAGTGAAAAGTGAAATGTGATGTTCTTACACGTGTGATTGTTCAAAATCCCCTCTCCGCATCTACCACTCCAACGCTACTGCTCCCTCGTCGAACAAAGAGATCGACGACCCAAGGCATCCGTAACCGTCCAGCTGCAGGCAATCCTCTAGCCACCAAATCCGTATGATCATCCACCTGAGATTGAACTTGGCTTGACTTCGAGCCGTATTGGTTACTACCTTCTCCGATATTTTGTTTCATTTTGAGACTACTAGGTCCCGGGCGTGTCAGTGACAACCACGAGACTGACCAACTCCTACTCCAGTGTGATGTGATACAACTCTATGTACAAGACCAATATTTTATAAACACGAGAACCGCGCATTCTTCCAAAGAAGATCACGCCTTCTCTTTAGCTAACTACTAACAAGTGATAAGGCATGCTTACACCCGGCACTACCCTACCACCCCGGACAGCGATGCCGATGCAGGCTGTCTCTTGTTCTTCCAAGTGACATATTAATTTGTCCCTCCTATCCTACTCAGCTCCAATTCCAAAAGTGTGAATGAACTACTCTTTCTATACAGATATGCATGCGCCTGAGAACCGCATGTACATGTGCACCTTATGTTAACTCAAACTCTATGCATCGGCACTCATTGCAAGATCAAAAACGTGACACGAACACGATGTCGTGCTACTAAGCTAAGCTAAAGAAGCTAGCCTACCTACTCCTGTCATGCGATGATAGAGTCACATCGTTTTCTATAGAACGCCAAAAACGACACTTCGATAATGCTCTTGCTACTGCTGTCGCGCGTTACGGTGCGGGTGAGATGTTGAAACTCGCGTGTGTTAATGCAAAGAAGTTTTTCTGCGATCGCGTCAATACGCGTAGAATTTCTCCTTCTTATTCTTAATGACGATCGCATTCAGTGATCCACGACCTAACTATTTTCTACCACTACTTCTTCTTCAAACTTTACTCTTGTTACATCTCACGTAGCAGGCTGATGTTAGACAACACAACTTGACGAGCCTACTCAGTGTGGCCTGTACGCATTGAAGATACGGCTCACAGTAGAACGTAAAGATGCCTGATAAACACTACGACACTCTCGCTTCCAATGTCAATACACTCTTGTCGATTCTTTGTTCTACTCAACTTAAAGTTCATTTTTCCATGTTTTCTATGACGTACTCCACCTATTCGATTGTTGTGATACTTGTGGTGACGGTGATACAGTTGTTACGTTTGCCTTCCTGATTTCTCAAGTACTACTCATTCTCATCTTGATGTTCGTTGCGTTCTTTCCTTACTTAACGTTCTATATACATGATTTTAAACAGTTCCCTGTTGTCCCCTATTCATTGAAAGTAATTAACTGCTCCCTGCGTTCCCCGATCGATTCGTTCATGTTCATCCGCTCGACATCATCGTTTACGCACCTCCCTGCGCCGCCTGCTGCTGCTGTGATGCGTCCTCGAGTCCACTCATAGGTTGACCCTGCTGACCGTTCATCTGAGCAGCGTTCATCTGGTCCTGCAGGCCGGACATCGGCTGCGGCTGCAGCTCGTAGGCATCATTCTCCCCCTGCGCCATCATCCTAGCGAGAGTTTCCGGCGACGGCGGCGCGATGCCGTCGGCCGCCTCCACCAGATTGCCGGTCTCCGGGTTTTTCTCGACTGCCTTTAAATTGCGTTCGAACTCGTCATCCGTTTCATCACCCACGTTAGACTGGCTGTTCGCCTGGCTGTTGCCGTCACCAGACCCACCGGTGGCGCTGTTCGTCTGCGCAGCGGTGGGCTGCGTCTCAACCGACTTGCTCTGCTGCACGTGGCCGTTGGACTGCTGCTGCTGCTGCTGCACGTGGCTGTTGGGCTGCGCCTGCGCGTGCTGCTCAGGCTGCGGGTCGATGAACTCGCCCGGCACGGCGGCGCGCGGCGCGTCGCCGAACGTGCCCGCGAACTCGCCTTGAGCTTCGTAGAACTCTGAGACGGCCTGCCTGTGCGACTGCATCACGGCCTGGTAGCTGAAGCCCTGAGAGTGAAAATATTTAGATGTGAGAGTGATTGAATTGATGCGATAGTTTAGTAGAGATGATGATGAAAAAGTCTTTTTTTGATGAAGAGTTTCGGCGGTAACAAGCCGTGTGTCACGTGGTGTAATTTGAGTATGTACAAGACACCGTAAATCGAGACAGGGCAAAATGGCGCCCTCAACATCATACAAAAGAACAAAAAACTCACCTCGAAGTGCAGCCCTTCCCCAGACGCCATCTGGCTCGCCGCCACGCTCCCGTAGCCCGGAGCCATCTCGCTGTTGATGGCCGGCAAATCAATAAATTCTTTATCAAAATATTGAACGGAATCATTTTTGACGTCCGGCTGCCCCGCGTTGTTGTCGAATTGTGGCGCAAATGGCGGCCTATACCCTTTTTGTCTGACCCTTTCCCACTCGATGCCGTCGAAGAACAGGTGCGTCTTGATCTCCTTGGCGTCGCCGGGGCCGGCGCCGAGGCGGAGGTTCGGGTTCCTTTCCAGCATCTTCTGCAGCAGGTCCTTGGCCAGCTGGTGCACCAGCGCTGGGTAGTGCAGCTCGGCGGAGCGGATCTTTTCGAACAGTTTGTCGCGGTCGCGCGTGTAGTACGGCGGCAGGCCGGTGAGCATCTCGTACATCAGCGCGCCCAGCGAGTACCAATCCACCGCCTTGCCGTGGCCCTGGCGGTCGAGGATCTCCGGCGCCAGGTACTCGGGCGTGCCGCACATGCTGCGAGCCGAGTGATTGTCATTGATGCATTCTTTCGATAAACCAAAATCGGTGATCTTCACGTGGCCTTCACCATCGAGTAAAACGTTCTCCGGCTTCAGGTCGCGGTAGATGATGTCCAGCTGGTGCAGGTACTCCAAAGCCAGCGCGATCTCGCACGTGTAGAAGCGGCAGCGCGACTCAGAGAAGCGCCCGGCGCGCGACAGGTGGAAGAACAGCTCGCCGCCCGGGCAGTACTCCATGACGAAGTAGAGCTTCTTGGCCGTTTGAATCGAGCAGAACAACGAAACGATGAACGGGTGCATGCCCGCCACCGCCTCCAGCACGTTGCGCTCGGTCTTGGTGTGCTCCACCTGGTTGCGCTTCTGCACCATGTCCTTGCGCAGCATCTTCATGGCATACATGTTGCTGTTGTGCCTGTCGCGGACCAAAAGAACTTTCCCGTAAGAACCTTTACCAATCACGCGCCGGATCTCGAAGTCCACCAGCTCGCGCTTGTCGCCGTTGTCTTTCCTCCTCATACTGCGCTGCTGCGCCGCCTGCTGCTGCGCCAGCGCCTGCGCGCGCAGCTGGGCCGGCTCGTTCGTTCCTGCAGCCTTGGGCGCCTTGTTCCACATCGCGTCAAAAGTTTTAGCAGCAGATTCCCCCCCCTGTCCAGGCACCTGCAGCTGGCCCGGCTGGCCCTGCTGTTGGTGCTGCTGCGGAGGTAGGGCGCCCGGCACCTGCAGCTGTCCCTGCGGCTGCTGCTGCGCGTGCGGGTGCGCGTGCACAGCCTGCCCGTGGTACTGCTGCTGCGGCGGCTGCACGTGGATCTGCGGCTGTTGATGCTGTTGTTTTTGCATTTGCTGCTGTTGCATCATTTTCTGTTGTTGCATCTGAGCGCGCTGCTGTTCCTGCTGGCGCTGGTAGGCCAGTTGCTGCTGCTGGCGCGCCTGCTCCTGCTGCGGAGAGGGTGCGTGCCCGTGCGGCTGCTGCGGATGGCCCTGGTGAACCTGCTGCTGATGCATCTGCTGCATCGGCACGCCACGCTGCTGACCATGTTGACCCGGCTGTTGCGGTCGTCCGCCGTTCAGCGACATCGCCGCCATCTGCTGGTTCAGCTGCTGCTGCTGCTGCTGGTGTAGTTGCTGCTGCTGCATCTGCTGCTGGTACTGCTGCTGCGCCAGGTCGCGCTGCTGTACCTGAGCGAGTCCCTGACCACGAACCTGCGCGTCCGCCGCCTGCCGGTGGTGGCGGTAGGTGCGCAGGAACTCGCTCTGGTAGATGTTCTGGTTGCGCACCACGTCCGGTGGGGCGAGACCCTCGTTCAGCCACTGCTGCGTCTTGGTTCTTAATTCAGCCATCAACCTGTCCTTCATCACGTCGTCGACTTCGCGGTCGATCTCCGCCTGGATCGTGATCTGGAACAGCTGCTGCTGCTGCGGCGGCACGCCCTGCTGCAGCTGCTGCTGCTGCTGCTGCATCTGCTGCTGCTGCACGTGCTGCGGCGCCGCCCGCTGCTCGCCGTGGTGCGTCTGACGCTGCTGAGCGTACATCTGCTGTTGCTGTTGCTGTTGCGCCATCTGCTGTTGCTGCTGCGGCGTCAGCTGCTGCTGGTGTCCGTAGCCGCCGGCGCCAGCCTGCTCGGCATGCGGCTGCTGCTGCTGCGAGTGAGCCTGCTGGCTGTACGCATATTGCGGGATGGTGTTGTTTGTGTTCATTTTTTGATACACTTCGTTCTTGTTCAATAAATAAAAGATGTTTGGTTTGGTCGGCGATGTACTGGTACTCTAGTCTAGTAACTAACTGATTGAAATACAACCTAGTCGCGTCTAACCTTTCCTTCTCAAAATAAGTAGCACTCACAAAATACGACTAAGTCACGGTAGCCCGCTATCGTATAGCACCAAGTCCACGCAAAGATTAAGAATCGATAAAGATCTTGCGGTTTCTGATTTTTCTTGTTAAACTTAAAAACTTTCTTCTACTTCTATCACGACGTAATTTTAATAATAAATGGCTAGCGCAAAATCGCCTATCACCGACAATAAATGACAATAAATACTCTATCCGAACGAGCAGTGTGATATTTCGCTCGAACTAGTCCTCAGCTCCAACTATCGTCTACTGTATTCCTCTAAAACTAGTAAGTCTACTAGAGTGGAGCGCCTTCTTGTCCTCCGTGGTACAACTACTCTACACTAAAGACTTCACCTGAGTACTGCGAGTTTGTGGAGTTTTTTTGGTTGGTTCAGCATGAGGATGAGTGAGTGTATTCATGACGATTGAAAGTCGAAAAAGCGGCCGTGACCGTGAACGTGAAGAAGAGACGAGGAAAATTCAGAAAGATTGTAAAGGTCACTAGAAGCGAAGTGCAAGATCATCCACATGAAAATGGCAGTTCAAGAATCGAAGCGAAAAGCGAACAGGAAAGCAGCATCGAAATCATATGAAAAAGTTGAGCATTAAAGTGTAAGTACAGAAATTGGAAAATGAAGTTACTTGAGCAGCAGAAATTTTTCGATGTCAATCGTCAATTTTTATAACACCGCAAAATTTTTGACGGAGGTGCAGCTCCTGCAACTACCCGTACATATCAATGACCGTCTTCAATTTTTTTACTGGATTATATAGTAGTACAATAAAGCGGCTTCCAGCACCGACGCTATCGCGAAGGTACCTGAACCCCAAAAAGCTTCCAACAAAAACCTGATGTTCTATCGCAATCAATTCAAATGATGTCCTCAATGTCTTCTCAAATCTAATGTACCAGTCAAAATTCAACAACCGTTCTTACGGTGATCAACTTCGTGATCAAGATCATCATAAACCAATACCAATGCAAAGACAAGGAGTTCTATGCGCAAAACTTTCCCATTCGCTTAACGCGATTACGCCTCCACCATCATGTCGACGTCTCTCTCGCGCACGTACGCGCTACTCGGCCGCGTCGGGATGAACTCCATCGACGTCAGCGTGGCGTCCTGGCTCAGCGCGCCCAGCAGCTGCGCCGACTCGTCCTGGATGTTCAGGCGCGTCGTGTTCTGCGCCACCTGCTGCACACCAGCCTTCTGGCGCAGCGCGTTCGGCTGCCTCTGCCTTTGAGCCGCTGGCTGCGCGCCGAGCCGAGTGACCGCGTTGGGCATCTGCCTTGGTACCGCTTGGCCGTTGTACAGCTGTGGCACCTTGGCCACTTTCCGAGTACCGCGCGCCGCCTTCGCCAACGCGCTCTTCAGCGAGTTGTCGCCCCCCGAAGTCGCCGCGACGGCCACAGGCACAGGCGCCTGCACCACGCCGCTGCGCACAGCACCATCGCGTTGCAGCGCGCCCCCGTGTAGCCCCTGGTTGGACACGTCCACGTCGACTTGTTTCTCCACCATGCCCGCCGCAGCCGCCCAAGCATCTTCACTATAAGGCACAGCCGCCTGCTCCGACCGAAGCTCCACCTTATCCGTCAATACGCGCGTGGCCGGCGCGAAACCGAAAGCAATCGCTTTCTGCTGCTTGTTGATCTGGGCCTGTTCAACCTCCATCTGCATGAAATCAAAATCTCTTTCAACCCCTTGCTCCACCTCCATGTTGTTCAGGAAGTCCAGGCCGGGCATACCTGCCGTTAAGGCTTTAATCTTAGACATAGTTATCGTGTCTTCATCCATACCAGCATACAAATCTTCTTCCTGCTGCTTCTCCTTATCAAAGTCAAACTCGTCTTCCGCCGCCCCGAAGATGTTCTTGCGCTGCTTGTCCGTCACGATATTGTAGTCCCTGTTCCTTCGCCTTGCCTCCAGGTCGTAGAGCTTCTGCTTAAGGGTTCCGAACTCGGTGTTCTGGCCCTCGTACCGTTGCCACAGGCTCTTCAACTGTCGCCTCAGCTCGATCGTCTCGGTCTCCCTGTTTCGGGCGGTAATACCTAAATCCGATACCGCCTTGATGACGGCGTCATTCTCTAACATATATTCTTCAAGCATCTGCGAGGCTGCGGCATTGCGCGCCTTCTGAAAGTCCACACCTTCCCTGTTGTAGATGCGCGCCTTCATACTCTCCACGTAGGACTCGTGATCCTTCGCGGATAAAGCAATCGTGGCCTTCATCTTCTTGCGGTTCGTGTTCTCGCGCACCGCAAGCTCATGTAATTCAGAAGCCATCTCGTCCATGCTCGACAGCTCGGTGTGCATGGCCTTCACCTTCGCCGCAGTATGTTTCTGGCTTTTCTCGAGCTGCGCGATGGCGCCGCGGTAGTTGTGGTGAAGGTACTTGGTCTCGCCGTGGTTGTCCTGCGTGGCCTTGATCTGGAAAGATGATAGGAAAAAGGCTTTTTATTGTTTGCTCGGCTAGATTAAGGAGAATACTGTTGACCGCATGGCAAAAAAGTACTTGAAGGGTAGCAGGCAATCAATACAAATCGTATAAAAATACCCCCAGCAATAACGCACCCACATATCAACACCAAATCATACTTTACTCAAACTCACCCTCCTAAGCATCTCATTTTTCTCCTTCAGACACCCGTCGACCAGCAGCTTCGCCGTCCGCTCGCGCTCCACTCACCCTCACACGTCGAGGCGAGCCATCTCCTTGTTGATGTCGCCCAGCTCGTTATTCATGAGGTTCTTCGTATGGCGCACGTTCCGCAGCAGCTCCTTCTTCTCGGCGATGCGGACCATGAGGGTGCCTAGGAGTTGTAAGGGTAAATGTGACTGATGTTGTAGTTGAAGACGCTTTTTATCATGATTATGAATGTGAGTTATACGGTGAACTGCTGCTAATTCATATAGAAAAAATAATTTAGTAGCTCACTAATCGTCGACTGCGCCCGACTGATCTCCGCTTCCTTCTAGATCGCCGACTTGTGCCATTCAGTTTGGTGGTCAACCGTTACACGCGATAATGTTGGCGACTCATTACTGATACCTCCAGCGCTAATCAGGTTCTGCACCAGCATCGGGCTGTCGCGCATGTCCTTGATGCCATTTGATTTGGGGTAAGAACCACCGACGCCGCCGATCCCACCGCCGCCCGCGCAGCGCGCGCCCGCAGAAGATTTAGAAGTTTTAGCAGGGAAACCCGACGTCGACGAAGTGGAGTTGCCTGATTGCGCTTTTCCGCCGACTGCGTTCTTCAGGATGGACCGCTGCATAACCGGCGAGATCGGTGCTGCATGCGTGCCTTCCAAAAGAGCCACTGGATCGGGCACCGGCTCCGGTGCAGGTACCGGCGCGCTTTCCTCGACCGCGCGCTCCTCGGCAGAAGCCTTGGTACCGACCCGCGCTTCTCACCGTCACTCAGCGCCATAGGCGTCAGACGACAGTTCAGATGAAGTGCCGACGTCCTTGGATATAGTTTGTCAGCCACCACTCTCCACGAGGTTCGCGTTGAGCTTCTTTTTGATGCTCAGCAGCTTGCGAATCTGCTCGTCGCTGTCGGAGTCGACGTCGAAACCGGACATGGTTTGGCGATTATATGCGTGCTGAATCACAGTAATATGTACACTGATTCTCCTGTCGATATTACAGACTACAGAGTTGTAAAGTTTGATTAGTTCAAGTTCACATCGTAATACTGACCACTACACTCAATTCGCAATTTCCCAAGCAGCAAGACCACGGAACCGACTAACACGTACATATCCAACGCAAAACAAACGCACTGAAACAGCGCCGGAGCTTGAAATTCTCACTCTAGTCATCATGATCAAAACCATGTAGTATATCCGAGTCGTACAAAATGTCAACACCCTCCAGCTCCAGCAGATCCAGCCAATTCTTCTAGTGGTCAGTTAAATGGATTGTCCATTGTCCTCTTAGTCTTAACGTCCCTGTTTTTGCGGCGTCCCGTTTACCGGTGGCATACGCCTTCCGGCTGTGGGACTCGCATCTTGTCCGTTCGCCGTCGGTGAATCTGCCGCGCTTATGCTACCTTGGCTGTACTCACTTCCCGCGCTCCCGTCCCGTCCTAGTGTAAGCGCTCTAGCACGGCTGGACTTGCGGTAGTCGTTCACCCACATGATCTTGGTGAAGTTGAGCATGCCTGAAGTATAATTTTTCACCAAGATCATGTGGGTGAACGAAAGTTGATTTTTTTATGGTTTGAAGTTGAACTTGGCAGCTGTCTGGCAAAGTACGAATACGAAATTAATAACTCACCAAGGAAGCACACCACAAACTGGCCCGAGAAGAGTATCGATTGGTAGATCCCGTGCGGCAGCAAAAACTTTTCCGCGTGCTCTTCATGCGTGATGAACGACATCATGCGTGACAGCGGCTGCGTAGCGATGCTCGCACTTCTATCTCAAGGCCGGCCGCCAGCGTCCAGCAGCGCCAGAGCCTCTTCGACGTGCGGATGCGCCTCGTGCTTCTGGTGCGTGAACGTGGGGTTCCGCCCGCCGAGCTTGCCGTGCGCTGCGTTTAGCTGCGGATAGAGATGCCAGTGTAAGTCACTGACGGCTGCTCGAATCCCTACCGGTGCGAGAAGGTTGAGCACGAGCGAAACGTGGAATCAGAGGATGGAGTCAAACCTCGTGAGGTCGTTCAAGGTCCCTATGACTGTGCGCTTGGCTACGTCGAAAGCGCGCGTGGCGACGCTCTGGGCGGTAGCGAGAAGCGGCATTGTCGTTATGCTAATGCTTATGATACGTAGTTAAATTTGTTATTTCGATTTCGAAGCCTATTTTTATCGAGAGAAGAGCCGCCTGCTATGCGGATACGAATGAAGTGGTTCAATTGTTCGTGTTATCATGCATGAGTCAATCGATTCCCGACACTCATCCTGTGTCTTCCCGTACCAAATCCAAAATCATCATTCATTTTCAACAATTCATGAGATCTTCAAAAATTATGTGTGAGTTATCAATTATTTGCTTGACGATTCAAGCAGACCGCACACCGTGACGACTGCCGACCTTATCCCCCCAAAACACTCTGACAGAAATGACTGTTTCACTTTCAATGTACTACCATCGTTCTCCACTCTATCCCGAGGTTCAAATTCATCACCCACCTCATCAACCTGCGCTCTCTGCCACTGCCTCCCATTAGAGTCAGGTAACGTTACAGGAAAGTATTCTTGCACTTCAGACACTCTCCTCGCCTGCGCCTGCACTAGCAGGTACTCGCGCTCAACGTCCGCTCATCAGTTGTTCTTTTTCGCGCTTCATCACTTTCAGCTACCGCCTGCTCACTCAGCTCACTGTCGCTCTCATCAGTGCGCTTCGCGCCATCGCGCCACATCATCCTACGTTATTCCCGGCGAGAAACGTCGCGTCACTGCGTTCGCCTTCGCACTTCGCGACTCTTCGTCCCACTCCTCTGCTCATACAGTTCGATGCATCCACTCACGCACGTCTCGCTCCGTCACACGCGACTCCACCTCAGCGTCCACTCGACCCCTGAACTGCCGCTGTTTGTGCACCGCACCTACGGCCACGCGAAACAACACTTCAGGCGCCCGCTCCTGCGTCAGCAGTACGTAGTCCCAAATGAGCAGGAGCACACCTATGTCTTCGAGCGATCTGGAGAAGAGACACAGAAACCACGCGATGCTCTGCGACGCGAGATGCGCAGGATCGTCCAGCACTTCGAGGTCTGCCTGTTCCTCACTGCTCAACTGGCTCTCATCAGGTTCAGTCACGGGGAGCCGCAGCGCCACGAAGTCGGATAGAATGCTCGCGTCGACAACCACGCCCTTCAACGTAGAGTAGTACTCTGCAGGCATAAAGTCCTCGACCAGGTAGCAGAGCGTGATGAACGCGCGTCGCTCCGCCTCTCACGCCTGACTTCTCAAAGCATCGTCATTCATCTCATTTTATTCATGAGTTTCGTTCTTGACCATTCCATCCCCTCACTCGCTTCACCGCGCGATGTAGGGCGACCCATACACGAACAATAATAAAGTTGCGATGTAGCTCATGCCCTGGCAGTAGGACACCGCGGGATTGCGTCGCGCGTAGTTCAGCAGCAGCCGCGCGAGCTGCCGCTCCCAGCATCAGCCGTGCCGCCGGCTGACCAGCACCTTCAGGCCCGGAATGGCAGACCGTGGAACATCAAGCAGAATCTGTTCGCGCGCGTTGTCGATGGCGATGCGCTTTTAAGGGGACATGCCTGCGTCGGCGTCAGTAGCGTACTGTTGTTCGTCGGGCTCGAAAAGGTCGGAGCGATAAGGAAAGCTGCGGTAGCCGCTCGAGGCCAGCATCGGATTCAGATGAAACCAAGCGCCAGCCCGCGCACCAGCCACGTCATCGAATCTGGTCCTGTTGAGCAGGAGGTCGAAGACTCATCGGCGTAACACTTCTCCAGTATCGATGTTGTGTGCTACAAGGACGGTCCAGGGACTTACGTTTTCGTCCCGCAAGCGCCAAGAGCGCAAGAGCCGTGTGAACGTCTATCGCTCCTGCGCATCGCGTTCGCGACGCACTTGCGAAGAGCGGTCTGCGCCGGTCTACATCTTCTTCTTCTTCTAACGTCTTCCTTAATTCACTCAGTACTCTCACAGCTCAAAATCAACACAAATAGAAATAGTCACAGATGAATAGCGAGAAAAATCTACAGACCAAAAAGCGTGCCGATGAAAGATAGCCTGGATGGGATAGGGGTGGACATAAAAAACATTTTCTCAACAGCAGCGTCTACAGTAACTAAAAGTTAGTCCCCAGCATGTCACCCATCTTCTCATTCTCTATCTCAACGACTTAAGATGCACTTTAGAAACACCTTAATCCTCTTTACCACAACCTACTGCTTACTGTGGCGTCCTGTTCATCTCCGGCGGCAGCAGCGGCTGCTGCTCCAATTTTTTAGCCGGTGTCCCCTGCAAAACCGAGCTGAACCCCTGTCCAATAGCTGGATGCAGCATCCCCGTCTTCTTAAACTCTTCCTCCTGTTCTCTTAAAATTTCATCTCTAATTTCCTTCTTCACCTTGTCCACCCAGATCGACGCCGCCATGCACACGAAGAGTGTTGAGACGAGCACGAAGACGACGAACTGCGGGTGGATGTGGATCGTCTTGCTGATGATGAGTTTTACACCGATGAACACCAGGATGAACGCGATGCCGTACTTCAGCAGCGAGAACATGCGGATCAGGTCGTCCACCAAAAAGAACGTAGCCCGCAGCCCCAGCATCGCGAAGATGCAGGCCGTGTACGCCAGAAACAGGTCCGGGATCTGCGCCACAATAGCGGATACCGAGTCGACTGCGAAGACCACGTCCGTGATTTCCAAGCACAAGACGACGACGAAGAGCATGGTGAAGCGCCACTCGTACAATTTTTTCCCATCTAACATGCGGTCCAAATACTCCTTCTTCCCGTTGAAGTGCGCGATCGGCGGCACGGGACTGGCGTTCGCCGTGCCCGGCTTGCTCTCATCATTCGCTTCACTCTCGCTTGCGCTGTTTAGCGCGCCGGCCTTCCCGCCACTACCGTTGGCGTTGCCTTCGCGTTTGCTCTCCTTGATCGCTGCCAAGTGCATCTCGCCGAAGGTGTTTTCTCGGCTACTATCAGCTGTAACATTCGGTGTTTTTCCGCTGCCGATCTCTTTTCCTTTCTCGTCGACAAACCTGGGTGTGTGGTACCAGTCGCTACTCCGAAAAACAGGCACTGGCTTGTCCTTCATCTTAGTGTTAGGCGTAAATTCACTGTTTTCAGGAGGCAACTTCGGCACGCCCCACCTGTCGATCTCCACCCGCACGAAGAAGTTTCCCGCATCATCATAACCATTCACAAGTGGTAGCCTCGTCGCCAAAAATACAACGAGTGGATTCTGAGTCGGGTCGTCGTCCTCGTCGTCCACAGCGACCGTCTTGATGCCCGTGTACACGAGAAACGCGCCGAACACGATGTGCATAAAGTGCAGCGTGTGCATGAGCGCCTCGCCGATCACGAAGAAGAGCATGCGGAACACCACGGCGCCGACGATGCCCCAGAACAGCGGCTTGTGCTTCAACTTGTCGGGGCAGCCGTACCTATGGTGACGAGGAAAAGTGAATATAGTACTCTCGGTCGAGACACAGACACTTGACTGACACGAAAAAGTCTTTTTTGAATGCAACTTTGTCGCAGCAGAGATGAACTTCGTGCACATGTTTAACCAGTAATGAACAGGTGATGTCCGCGTAGGACAGATCAACGGTAAGTAGAAACTCACATATCAAACACCATCGCAAAGACAAATAAATTGTCCATGCTCAGCATCCACTCCAGCACGTAGCCGTTAAACCAGTTGGCTGCGTCCGCCCATCCTCGCATGTACAGCACGTACAGATTAAAGCAGCCCGCAATCCCTATCCACATCAATCAGTACATCCCAGCCTCCTTCGTCGTCAAAACGCGTTTGTTCTTCATGAGGTACGCGTTGTCGAAGATGAGCAGACCGAAGAAGAGCAGCGTAAAAAACAGCCACTGCTTCCAGTCTCCATCTTTGTATAAAGAAAATTCTTTGTGCGGCTCCAGCGCCGCCCTCTCCTCGTTCGCGACGAAGACGGTCCACGCACTCTTCATCGTTGTAATAATAGGTGACTGATCATCGCTGATGTAAGTCTCTGCGGCGAATGCTGCGCGGCTCAAGCCAGTATCGTTCTACAAATTGCTGCCGTAGTCGTAGAGGAACGCGCTCTCGGCGGAAGCCGCAGCCTGGGCGTCCTGCTCGACGACGGACAGGAACGACGCGCGCTGCACTCATAAGGACGGCGAATTTTTTATGGTGACCGCATGCGCTCCCATAATAGCGGCGATGGAGCCGAGGATAAGCGCAAGGGTAAAGCTCAAGCTCAAGTGTAGGCGAATCATGTTGTTGGTTTATATTATTTTCATCTACGTTTCACGGATTTAACTTTAAGTTATGTTGTACTACGCAACCTACTACTAATTTCACTACGTTAGCGATCATAGTGAGGTAAAGTTTTGATTGAACGAAGATTCGTACATACTCTACGAAAACGCAACCACATACAGTCACACACTTTACAACTGTCATCACTTCTTCCCAACTCCGTCGAAGAGCTTTACATTTTGTTCGCATCAGTTTTATATCGCAGTCGCACACATTGATGAACTAAAAAGCCCTAATATCGTCCATTCAATCAGCTCAGTCTTCCCAGGCACACTCGACATGCAGGCGCACGCAGAAACGCTGTGCTAGTGAAACATGTTTTTACACTTTTCGAATACAGTACGCTAACTACACCACCAAAGATTGGTAGCGAGGACTCCTTTGAGTCTCACATCAAGGTCATTCACAAACACAATATCCTGCTCTTAAACTTAATTCCCGCCGAAGATCGACTTCCCAACGTGATCTTTGTCTCTAATCCTTCTTTGGCGGCTCTCCACCACCCCCCTATCGGCATAACTGATATCCATCACGCCATTTATCCTTTTTTTCGCGCGGCCCATACCCATCTCCAGCTCGTTCCTTCTATTGCGCTCCCACGCATACTCATCCAGCGGCTTGAAGGTGGCGATGTTCACCAGGTGGTCCTCCACGCCGTGCTTGGCCATGTCCATGTGCCGCGAATAGTGCGCCAGGTGCTTGTGCCGCTCGTGCACGCCGCCCGCTCCATCCCCATCTTCATCCATGACGGGCACCTCGGCGCCGGTGGCCCCATCTCTCTTCGTTTCGAGCTCGCGCTCCGACTCGTAAATATTGTCGACGATCGAGCTGTTCTTGAAGCTTTCTAGTTCATTGACTCTACCGACGCCCTCGTGGTGGCGTACGTCGAGGGAGGGGAGGAGCTTGACCTGAAGTAACAGCAAGTGATTCAATACTTTTTGTTGTCGTCGTGTTCTGTTTTGAAATAACTTTGTTGAAATAGTCGCGTTCGTCGATAGATAATAGATTTGAAAAAGCAAAACCACTCACGTCCACTCGCTGCAGTTCATCATCTGAAAAATGCTTCCGCCCGTGCCCGATCCCGCGCGGCAGCCCATCTTCAATCACGCTCTCCCGCCTGTGACCCATCTTCGTAAACGCATCTTCTTGACTCATATAGCCTAGT
>JACLAC010001192.1_pt1 | contig 36209 bp, 37 predicted proteins | sample 8027881 | NCBI WGS metagenome assembly JACLAC01 (sample SAMN15725517, study PRJNA655200) | protist metagenome | isolation source: fluorescence activated cell sorting (FACS) single amplified genomes of... | place: Spain: Blaines Bay Microbial Observatory, Mediterranean Sea | collected 2016-01-19 | reverse complement strand
GTTGTTAGGAATCTGGATGCTCTCACACGTTGTGGCAAGGACAAAGTGATTGGGTAGCAACTCATAGCTATCAGCTATTTCAGAGGCATACTCAACAGGTTCACCCAGCACAATTTTTCTTCGAGAGGGAGCCAGCCAGCTGAAGCTATTGCCCAAGGTGAGATCTACGCTAGAGGGGCCAATTTTGACTCCCTCTGGGAGATAGCCCTGAGCGACCATCTGGCGGAGGTGAGTATCAGGAACGATCATGATTGTGATTTATTAACAGAATTTTTAGGCAGAGTATGCAACCAAACCAGCCACCAAGTTTACTCGCAGATTTCAAGGAGTCTTGTAAAGTTTGTGAGGGGAGTGGTCGAAAATTAGGATATTTAGAAATTGATACTTTGCAGCCTCACCTTTCACAGAAATGCTTTCATTGCCAAGGACGAGGCTACACGTTAACGCAGTTGGGCGAAGACTTACTAGAACTCTACCGTCCAGCTATTCAACAATGGATTCGTGAAGAGCTCTCTCGTCTAGGTACACGCTGAATTTATGCTCCTAGCCAAAACGCGCTGCTGCGTTGCTCGGAACGTTCTAGCAGTTTCCAGCGTACAATTGGAATTTCTCGAAGCAACTCCGAGTCACCGATCTTGTACACTCGTGAGTCCTTAACCGCTTTTATCAGGAAGTGACGCTGCTGTCCAAGAATCGTTTCTTCACCACAGAATTCGCCTTCTTCCACCACCAATGGGGTCTTCCCTTCCATTAACAACTCAACCTGACCTCGACGAATCAACACCAGAGAAGGTTGGTTGAGTTTGATCTCACTGCCTTCGGGATAGAACTCCTGCTCCATCACCTGGGCGATCTTGGTCTGAATTGGATAAGAAACAGACTCTCCAAACAGAGAGGTAGACCGCATGAACTCAATACGATCCTGTACTCGCTGGATTTCGTTGAAGATCCGGTTGCGCGCAACAAACTCCTCGAAGAGATGACTGGGAATCTGGAGAGTTTCAATGTAGCTAGCAGCTCGGTAGGTGCCAAAGTTGATCAGCCCAAACAAGGCACCCATTTCACCAGCAAGCGAACCTGCAGAGAGGATATTGTTGACTTTACTTTCGGCGCGAATGAACTCTACACTTCCAGTCAAAATTAGATAAACGTGGGCTGGGGCTTCGTTATTTTTGAGCAAAATGGTACCTGCGCTGAATGATACCCTTGGGCAGTTCAGCAGCATGTTGATCTCACTCTCTGGTACCGTTGGATAGTATGCATTCAGATACTTAGCCGCGTACTTTAGGTAGTAGTCGATCTTTCCCGGAATCAGTACGTCTGTCATCCCAAAAGCCAGACCAGAACCAATTTCTTTTTCCTGATTAGTTAAAGGACTGGCCTTGTGTGCAAGTACAATTTTTGTAGAATTATCTGTCCGAAAATCAGTGGCTAAACCGTGTATCATCCCACCTCCAATATCAATCTTCTTCAGATTTACTTTGGTTAGGTAATGGGAACGAGTTCGTTCGTAGAATTCACGAGAAATTCCAGGTGTATCGGGGTCATCACTGATCATTTGCTCCAAAACATCGAAGGAGGTGATGTCTGCTAGATGGGCGTAGGTGACATAGCCCTCCTTCCAAAGAGCACGTAGGAAGAGGATATTGGTCTCTACTGGATGAGGAGAAAACACTGGGAAGACTTCTAAGCCGTTGACGTTGTTCCAAGTATCAAATTCCAGGTCGTGCACCTCAAAAAACTCATCGAATTGATTCTCATCAATTGACATCAGGGCTGCCAATTTCTTGGTAACTGATTCACGAACAAGTCGAGTCGAGTAGTACTTAACACGATGATCAGATCGAATTAAGGAGGTCAATCCTGAAAAGTGATCATCATGTGCATGGGTGTGAAAAATCCCCTCAACCTCATTGACATTAATCCCCAGGGCATTGAGGGTATGAGCGATGTTGGGCCCAGCGTCAATTAGATAAATACGCCCCTGAAAAGTTACGATACTGGCCATGCAGGGGCGGTTAATATCCCATCCATCACCCTCTCCGGAGTGCGTTACCGCGAAGTAATCACGGCTGACCTGATGTGCTCCGAGGTCATAGGGGGTTTCGTAAGCTTCTCCCTCACTTAGGTTCAGATCGACCTGCACGGAGTCTTCTTCGTAACCGAACTCGTATACATTGAAGCCGAGTCTGCGGACAAACACCCCGTTTCGAATCTCTACTGCCTGATCGCGAACAACGCAGTCTTCGAGTAAATCCTCTGTTGGGCGGATACTACCGAAGGCGAAGCGAAGTTTCAGTCGCATCATCTCATCAGCGACATCAGGAGTGATGCCAGCTGCTTCGATTTCCTGCTGGGAGATCAGGCCATAGTTGCCCCGGTAGATGTAATTCATTTGGGAGCGAACAATCTCTTCCTGACCGATCAGGATCGGCTTATCTCCTGTATTGTTAGGGTGTTTAGGGATTATGATGCCCTGGCGATAGAGCATCTGCAGCACTGGGAATTCTGCAAGATTAGCAAAATGTCCGTTTTGCAGTGACAGGTCTGAGAGTAGAATAGCGTTGGGTCCGGTTTCATACTTTACGCCGTTCTTCTCGACCCACTGTATCAAGCCTTTTTTCATTAAGTGCTTGACGCAGTCGGCTGGACAACCACAAAGAATACGAAGTTGGGCCTTTGGAACAGCAACCCAGTAGACTCCGGTAATAATCTGGGTTTTTTCGATCAAAAAATACCTCCCTGACTGGGACTTATGAGCAAAGAGACAAAAATGTACCCCAAGCTAGCGATGCTCCGACTCGATGACAAGATGAAAATCCTTGGCATAAATTAGGCCAATAAGCCGAAATCAACCCAGTTGCTGGGTAGGTAGATAGACTTGAAACAAGGCTCCGCTTCTGGGAATTGGTTGATAATTCAGGAGGCCTCCATGAGATTGAATGATTCGATAGGAAATTGACAAACCGAGTCCGTGTCCATTTGGTTTCGTTGTAAAGAGTGGTCGAAACAATTGACTTATGTGTTTGTCATTTACCCCTGGTCCTTGATCCTCTACTTCGATCAGCATGTATTTTCGCTGGGGAGTGAGATGTTTTCCAGCTAGCTGCCATTGACTACAGAAAGAACTGCGGATCGTCACTTCCCCACCTTCGGGAGAAGCTTCAATGGCGTTTCTGATTAAGTTCAAAAAGACTTGGTGCAACTTATCGCGATCGCCTTCAATATCAGGTAGAGATGGGTCAAAAATACGGTTGAGCTGCAATCGCCGATTGCCTCGGTTTTCTTCAAACCAAATGACAGTCTCCAGTACTTCGTGGATATTAAAGGGCTGGGCCGATAAGGGTAGGGGGTCAGAGTGCAGAAGCAACTCTTCTAACAGGCGCTCAATTCGTTTGATTTCCTCCAAAACCATCTCCGAAGGCTCTGTGGAGATCCCTAGTTCCTCCAAATCTCTCATTTGTAGTTGAGTAGCCCCCTTGATTCCACCCAGAGGATTTTGAATTTCATGAGCCATCGAGGAAGCTAACATTCCGATTGCGTCGTTGAGACGCAACTGCTGCACCCGCTCCTGCTTGTCAAGCTGAGCTGATATGTCATAGAGAGTTATGAGAGCGCTGACGATTTTGCCATCTTCGTAGACCGGGCTGATGCTAAGTTCAAAGACTCCCTGTCGTAGATTTGGGGCATCAATCTGATACTCTCTTGCGTTGAATTCTTTCCCATGCCGTAAGGCTTGATGAAGTTTAGACAGAAGGGTTTCATCACCTAGAAAGAGTAGATCAAAAGGCTTTGTGCAGAGTTTTTGTGGATCTTTTTGCCAGAGCCTGGACGCTGCTTCATTGGCATAAATAACTTGCCCACGCTGATTACATACGAGTAATGCCGAAGGCAAATGATCTAGAATATTGTGAGCAAAATCTTTCATAGAATTGTCTGTTTGTCAGCACCTTGCCAAAGGCGATGAGCCAGCAAAATCTTGGCAAGAAAAATCAGGGTAACTCCCAACTAGCCAACTAGTGAAAGTGCTTCTACTGAAAGCAAAATCGGTCCTAAGCCCGCAGCAATTTGAATACGTTTGGAGAAGAAGATTCTCCCTATCACAGGAGTCACATAGCGGAACCCTAGCGTCAGAGCATATTGACCAGTAAAACTAAGCGCTGCAATGCCAAATCATTATTGAAATTCAAGCCAGCCTGGCTAGAAAATCTCTTGGTAGAACCCTGCTAGGCAGATCACAGCACCTTTGCCAAAAATGTAAAACAACAAATCTGTGGTTGTATTGTGCTGTTTGGCTCGATTGAGTGCAATTACGCCAAAAGCAGCAATGAATCATGAGGCAATCCCCCAAAAATTACCTTTCTGTCAATAAAATCTTCCCGGAAACATCACCAGCACAATGCCGACAAAGGCAATGAGGGTCAACGCAGAGCTCACCAATCCTCTTTCTCACAGACTCAACCAACTGGAGTACGATGATGAACACCAGATAGGTCATGATGAAAATATTGGTCTCAGCTAGTCCGGTCTCTTGGACTTCTTGGTAGAAATAGAAAACAGAGAGCAGGTTGGCAATGGTACGAAGAGCAACCCAGCCACTATCCTCTGTTCTGGGGAACTTTCTAACTCGGTACAAGACACAGGAGAGAATTATCCAATAGAGCAAAAAGCGGACAAAGAGATAGAAATTGGAAGTCAGGGCTGGTGTGGTTTTTTGCCCCCAGCATATGACAACCCTATGGAGGTACAGCAGGAAAGCCGAGCTTAAAACGGCAAATACGCCCCAGCATTCCTTAGACAAGGATAAGATTGGCTGATTTAAGATTTGAAAGGAGCGGGACTCAAGAAAAAGAGATGGTGTGCTGCTGAAGTCGCCGCGCAGCGGCAGGAGCAAAATAAGTGAGAATCATATCCGCTCCGGCTCGACGAATTGAGAGCAGAGCTTCCATCATAGCACGTTCCTGGTCAATCCAACCTTTTTCTGCAGCAGCACAGATCATGGCATACTCTCCAGATACGTTGTAGGCGGCAATTGGTACATCAAAGGCTTCCCGCAGCCGGGTTATTACATCGAGATAGCCCAAGGCTGGTTTGACCATGATCACATCCGCTCCTTCGTAAATATCCAGGTCCGCTTCTCTTAGAGCCTCACGCCAGTTTGCGGGATCCATCTGATAAGTTTTCTTATCACCTTTTTTAGGTGTAGAATCCAGGGCACCTCGGAAGGGACCATAAAAGCAGGATGCGTACTTTGCGGTGTAAGCCAAGATGCTAACTTGCTCAAATCCAGAAGCATCCAGTGCTTCACGGATTGCTCCTACTCGACCATCCATCATGTCGGAGGGAGCAATCCAGTCGGCCCCAGCTTCAGCATGAGAAACTGCCATTTTACAAAGGACCTCAACAGTCTTATCGTTGACGATCTCTTCTCCCACCACCAAGCCATCGTGGCCATGGATAGTGTAAGGATCAAGGGCAACATCGGTCTGGACACAAAAATCGGGTAACGCAGCCTTGATCGCCCGAATGGTTCGTGGCACTAGCCCTTGTGGATCGTAGGCATTGGTAGCCTTGTCATCCTTTTCTGTCGAGTAGCCAAATAGGTTGACAGCACCAATTCCCAGCTCGTATGCCATTTGGCACTCTTTGACCAATTCATCTACAGAAAGTCGATGTTGACCCGGCATGGTACTGATTGGCTCACGTAGCCCCTTCCCTTCAGTGACGAAGAGAGGGTAGATCAGCTGCTGTGGAGCCAGCAAGGTTTCCCGTACCAAAGACCGAATCGGAGCATTCCGCCGTAACCGCCGTGGACGATGCGTCAAATCCATTTCAACCTTCGTGGAAGGATTTGAGTAGTTTGCTCCTTGTCGGATGGCGCAACTTGCGGAGTGCCTTGGCTTCAATCTGGCGAATTCGCTCCCGCGTTACGTCAAAGTCCTGTCCAACCTCTTCAAGGGTGTGATCCTTGACTTCATCAATCCCAAAGCGCATGCGTAGGACCTTTTCCTCTCGTGAAGTTAGGGTCCCTAAGGCAGTTCGTGTTAGGTCTCCCAGATTCGCCTTCGTGGTTGCATCTGATGGGTTACTGGCTTTTTCATCAGCAATGAAGTCCTTGAGTTGTGAATCTTCATCATCCCCGATAGGCGTGTCGAGGGAAATCGGTTCCTTAGCAATCTTGAGAACCTTTCGCACCTTGTGAAGCGGCATGCCAATGTGTTCGGCCAGTTCATCTGGTGTTGGTTCTCTCCCAAATTCTTGAATCAGTGAACGAGAGGTGCGAGAGAGCTTATTGATGGTCTCGATCATGTGCACAGGAATGCGGATAGTCCTCGCCTGATCAGCAATCGCTCGGGTAATCGACTGACGAATCCACCAGGTTGCATAGGTTGAAAACTTGTAGCCCCGCCGATACTCGAACTTGTCCACGGCTTTCATCAGCCCAATGTTTCCTTCCTGAATCAGATCCAGAAACTGTAGGCCACGGTTTGTGTACTTCTTGGCGATGCTGATCACGAGTCGTAGATTTGCTTCAACCAACTGGCTTTTCGCAAACTTCACGTTGCGCTCGGCTTGCCGCAACTTCTTTACTTCCAATTGAAATGCTTCCCAGTCTAGAGCAGTGCGCTCGGTCATTGTCGCAATCCGCTGTCGGCAAGCCTGTATTTTCTCGTAGACACGTCGGGCGATATTGAAAGGCTGTTTGGCTCGCTCTTTAATCCGCTGTCTAATTGGAGCTTCTAGCTTTTCATTCTCAGCTTCATGGGCTTGCTCCCACTCTGTAAAGAGTTCGTCAGCAGCATCCAAATCGAGAACCAGATTTTGCCTATATCGATCCAATTGACGATAGGTCAAATCGATCTTGCCCTTGTGCTTGAACATCAAGCTGCACATGTTGTCGATTTGCCGAGAGTTGAAGTTGATACTACGAATCGTGTGCTGGTAATTTTGCTTGTGCCTGGTCATTAAGGCTTGCTCTTCCTCGGTCAACTCTCGCTCCTGGGATTGTTGCCGAAGGCCAACGACAATGTTATAGTCTTCTCGTGTTCGATCCAAGTTCTGGATCAATTCTCGTGTTGCCTTGGATTCATCTTCTATGACATTGTCGTCCTCATCAAGTCCTGAAATTATATGGCGAGCACGCAGTTTTTCAGAGCGCAATTTCTTGGCGACATCAAACAGGTGCAATAGTACAAGATTGGATTCCACGAAGATTTCGATCAATTCCTGATGGCCTTCCTCAATCTGCCGAGCAACCGAAACCTCTCCATCTCGAGTGAGTAGTTCAATGCCACCCATCTCGCGCAGATACATGCGTACGGGGTCATCAGTGTTGTTGTCAACTCCCGGCTCCAGATCTAATTCCTCTGCAGGCTCAAAGTCCATGTCATTACTGCTTTCCCGCTTGCCAAGGCTGACATTTTTACTTGAATCAAGGACCTCAATGTCCATATCAGAGAGAACGTTGAGGATTCGCTCTAACTGTTCAGGGGTTGTTGTACTACTGATTTGAGCATTGATTTCGTCAAGAGTGACAAATCCTTTGTCACGTCCTTCTGCGATCAATTCTCGGATTATTTTGTCTAAAATCTTTTGTTCGGCTTGGGCTTGCGAGGAGGAGTGGGCATTTGCTTTCATGGGCTCACACTTAGCGAGGTTTGAAAATGCGGTTCAACTCTTCTTCCATCTGACGTAAGGTGCGTCCCAACAGAGCATGTTCTGTTGAATTGGGCGCTACCAGTTGCAAGCGTTCCTGACGATATTCGCGCAGGTGACGTTCCTTTAGACGGCGCAGAGAAAGACGGAACTGAGACTCAAGATGTTCGTGTAGGAAGTCGGTGGCGTACAAAGCCGCTAATTCGCTTGCTAACTCTGGTTGCTCCTTGGCAAATTGTTGTGGAAGGTTTGCGCTAGATACTTCGTCTGGGAGCTGCAACAGATGTTCATACAGTTGCCGGTAGAGGGAGTGTCGGAAATCTTCTGGACGCAAAAACTGCTTAGCAAGAGATATTAATTGGGTCTCGGCCAGCAGCGCTTGCAGCAAAAACCGCTCATCTAGAGAATTTTGCGAATGATAATTCGCAGAATTTGAAGAACCTTCTATTACATTATTTGAAGAGAAATTTGTCAAGTTCTTTGCTGCAGCAAAAACCGTTTCATTGGGTAGACGTAGTACCTCAGCAATCTGCACCCAAACCATCTGGCGCTGTTCGAGTTTAGGAATCGGCTGAGCTGCGGCGAGCAACTCGCGAAGAGCCTCCTGACGTCCAGGGACAGTTTCAGGATATTTTGCCAAAGTTTGCCGGATCAAATACTCTAAGAGAGGTTGCTTTCTCGCTAACAATTTGGTGAAAGCTTCTCCACCTTCATTCTGCAAAAAGCTATCAGGATCTTCGTTTTCAGGAAGTGTTAGAATGTAGGTGTCTAGGGGAACAGGCAGAAACAACTGACAATTTTTCAAAGCTGCTTTTTGACCTGCAGCGTCACCATCGAACAGTAAGACCACCGAGTTGGCGTGACGTCGAATCAATTGCAGATGTTCAGGAGTTAATGCGGTTCCACAAGTAGCGACTGCCTGAGCAAAGCCGTATTGATGCATACGGACTACATCCAGATACCCCTCCACAAAAATCAGTTCCCGACTCCGACGAATCGTCTCCAAGCCTTCATAAAGACCGTAGAGGACCTGGCTTTTACGGTAGTATGGGGTCTCAGGACTATTCAAATATTTCGGTTGGTCTGCGCTACGAATGACCCTACCACCAAAGCCGATACAACGTCCCCGAGCATCCCGAATGGGAAAGATCAGCCGGTTGCGAAAGCGATCGTAGCGACGTTCTTGCTGTTCTGCCCTTTTGACTAGCCCGCACTGCTCTTGAATCTGAACAGGAATTTTTTGGTTAAGGAGATGCTGGTGAAGTCGCCGCCAATCATCTGGAGCAAAGCCAAGCTGAAAGTGCCCCTGCCATTCCGCTGGGACATAACGCTGATCTAGGTATGAACGAACATCTTGTCCAGTCGATCCTTGCAGTTGTTTTTGATAGAAGTCGCTAGCGAGTTGTAAAGCATGCAGACCAGCTTCCTGGTCAGGTTTGCGCTGATTCGATTTGCCTTCGTGACGCAACTCTACACCAGCCTTGTTGGCAAGGTCAATAACTGCTTCGGCGAAGGTCAAGCGTTCGAACAAAATCAGAAAACGAATGGCATCACCGCTAGTTCCGCAGCCAAAACAATGAAAGAAGCCACGCTGGGGATTGACGTTGAAGGATGGGGTCTTTTCGGAATGGAAAGGACAGCAGGCTTTGAAAGTGCTACCTGTGCGGCGTAGAGTGACACCTCGTTCTTCCATTAACTGGACGAGGTCAGTACGATTGACTACCTCACGAACAAAATTATCGCTGAAGCGCATCGGCAGAGCTTAGCAGGAGGTCAAACAAAACTGTGATTGGTGTTGCCATGCGGGTACCTTATAGCGAACTCGTTCTGGTTCCGTCAATGAAATTGTCCCGTGGAGATTGCAAGGAGTCTCTCCAGCCTCTGCCAGAATTTCTCCCCAAGGAGAGATGATCAGGCTGTGGCCATAGGTTGCTCGGCCATCTTGATGTTCGCCACACTGAGCTGCAGCAATCACAAAGCAACCATTTTCAATGGCTCGAGCTCGCAGTAGTGTATGCCAATGGGCTTTGCCTGTGGGGCGTGTGAAAGCTGCGGGAATGGCTAATAATTGCGCACCAGCTTGACTGAGCGTTCGATACAGATGTGGAAATCGCATGTCATAGCAGATACTCATTCCGTATCCTCCCCAAGGAGTTTGTACTAGGATTGCCTCCTTGCCAGCCTTAAAACTTGCTGACTCACGATAGGATTCCTGATCACTGAGAATGGCATCAAAGAGATGGATTTTATCGTAGTGGGCTCGAATCTTTCCCTGATCATCAATTATAAATCCTCGATTCAGCAACTGTCCGTCGCTGGTTGAATTGCGAAGAATCAGGGAACCGACATGAATCCAGACTCCTGCTTTGACAGCAATATCTAGGCAGCACTTCAGCACAGGATCTTCTTCTTCAGTGACGGCTGTTGCTCGAGCAAGCGCACTTTTCTGTTGCAGCAGGTTGACAGCTTCTGGCAGAACGATCCACTGTGCTCCGTTTTCAACGGCTTCCTGCAAAGCCACTTCGACCTTTTGGTGGTTGTATTCGAGGTCAATACCAGAGGTTAGCTGTACACAAGCAATCTTCAGTTCCTTAGGCGTATTTGTCATGAAAAATTCAACTTTTGGAGTTTGGGAACGATGATTACTTGGCAATAGGGATTTTCTGGATGCTGAAGATAGTAGTTTTGATGATAGTCTTCTGCGGGATAAAAGGAGCCCAAGGGCACAATTTCGGTGACGATTGGTCTAGAGAACTCTGAGGATATTTCCTGTTTTGATTTTATAGCCAGTGCCTGTTGCTCTTCGGAATGATAAAAAATTGCTGAGCGGTATTGTGTGCCAACGTCATTGCCTTGACGATTGAGTGTCGTGGGGTCGTGCGTTCTCCAGAACCAATCCAAGACCTTGGAATAGCTGACCATCTCTGAATCAAAATCGAGTTGGACAACCTCGGCATGTCCTGTCATCCCAGAACAGATTGAGCGATAATCTGGATTGTTGGTATGTCCGCCGGTGTAGCCACTCACAACGCGGTGGATGCCTTCAATACGCTGGTAGACTGCTTCCAAACACCAGAAGCAGCCACCAGCTAGTGTAGCTTTAGTTAATTCCATTCCGTCACTCCTTTGTGAAAAATAGATGCTTTTGACTCATGACTATTCAGATTTGGCTATTCCCTCAATTTAGCAATTGGCAGTGAGAAAGCCGACTTGGTGTTGCCCTTTCGACTTGAAGAGTCGTTCGAATTCCGTAGGGATATTTCCTTCATTCAGGGGACTGTTCCAGAGATCTTCCGTCAGAGCGCCGATCCTGTAGTTTGGATGGTTGTGGAGTAGTTCAAGCACCATCAAGAAGTATTCTTGATGATCGGTTTTGAAACGAATTTCTCCACCTTCCCGAAAGAAAATCAGCAATCGATCCAGAAATTCTATGGAAAACAGCCTGTGTTTTCGATGAGCCTTCTTGGGCCAGGGGTCTGGAAAGTTTACATGGAGGATATCCAGACTTTTTTCAGGTAGATATTCTCCGAGCAGTTCTCCCCTGTCTTTTACAAGCAGAGTATTGGTCAACTGAGCTTGAGCCAGCTTGCGAGCAGCTAGTGTTAGGCGTTTGAAGCGCAACTCAAAGCCGAGGAATGCATCTTGTGGATGTTGGGTGGCCCAGGCTTGCAAATAACCACCAGAACCACAACCGATCTCCACATGCACTCGTTCTGCGCGTTCACGCATAGGCTCCCAATGCTGCTGCATCTGATCCAAGGTGGGATGAGGTAACAGCAGACCCGGATAGTCGTGCACCTGCTTCAGATAAGGATTGGTGCGAGTCATTTGCTCGTAGACCTGTTCTGGCAATTCCCGATGGTCTCGTATGCGAAATTTTTTTAGTTGCTCTAGATTCATATTTGTATGTTGCAGTTAGAGCAGATTCAATGGCAAACAGATGGGAGTGCGCTGCTTCGATGCTCCGACAGTGAGGAAGTTCGCATCTTGGCGCTCTCCGTGACAGAGCTATCATTGTACGAAGGACAGCAACTTTCACCCGATCTGCTGGAACAGATTCAATCTGCTGGCCGATTCCGTGAGATATATAAAAAATCTCTGGACTTGCTTGCCCAACGCGAACACTCCATCTGGGAACTCCGACAAAAATTACGACAGCGTTTCACTGGATTCAGCGAAGTGGAGCCTGTCTTGTTGCAACTTGAGGAGCAAAAGTTTCTTTGTGATGAACGCTTCTCTCTGAATTTCGTTCGTTCCCGTATGGCCAATCGTTCTTGGGGCGCTTATCGGCTGCGTGCTGAACTACAGCAGCGTGGTGTTGCAGGACAGTGGATCGAGCAAGCTATAGTCTCAGAGGTAGATGAATCTATCTTGAGGAAAAAAGTCGAAGCACTCGTACGAAAGTCCGGATTTCCCACAGATCCTGCAGCGAAAAGAAAGTTAGCTCAAAAACTTTACCGACGAGGTTTCTCGCAAGAATTGATCAACCAAGTGCTTTCGCAAGATCCTCTGTGATACGAACTCTCTCATCTGGAAACCTCCGATAGGTCCTTCATGTTCCCAAAGCGCATTACCAAGGAAGAGGTCGGTGATTTGCCTCTAGTCAGCTATTCTGGAAGAATTGAGCTAGTGGCAAATCATGAAAGTTTCAAGGCCTGTCTGCCAGCATTACGCGATGAAAAACTGCTTGGATTTGATACGGAGACCCGTCCCTCTTTTCGCAAGGGAGTGCTGTTCCCGATTGCCCTGCTGCAATTGGCGACCCAGGAAACAGTCTACTTAATTCGCCTGAACCAGCTCGGATTTCCCGAAGAACTGCGTGAACTATTGGCATCACCAGAGTCACAGAAAGTTGGGGTAGCCATCCGAGATGATATCAAGGGCCTTCAGCAATTAGGATCGTTTGTACCGCAAGGCTTCGTTGAACTTAGTCAACTCGCTCGTCGGTTGGGGATTGTCACCTGTGGACTACGAAATCTTGCTGGGATCTTCCTCAACGTGCGAATTTCAAAGAAAGCCCAACTCAGTAATTGGGAGCAGGAAGAACTGACAGAGAGTCAGCAGAATTACGCAGCGACTGATGCATGGATCAGCCGGGAAATTTACGGTTTCCTCGACCAAGGTGGCTGGCTACAGAATACCCTAAGCTCTGAATCTTGAAATGGAAGTTCAAAAACAATGGCTATTTGCAGCTAGTGCAGATGAGAGTATCTGTCAATCTCTAAGCCGAGAAACCGGCTTGCACCTGCTCGTTGCGGGTATCTTGTACCGTCGCGGCTACTGTACACCAGATGAAGTAGAAATCTTTCTACAACCAGAACTTCGTCAGCTTCGAGATCCATTTTTGCTCCGACACATGCAAGAAGCAGTCAAGTTGGTACTGCCTTTTCTTCGAGAAAATCGCTGCATTCTGATCTTGGGAGATTATGATGTCGACGGAATCACATCGACAGCGCTGCTACTGAGTTTTTTACGCGATGCAGGATGCAGTCAACTCGACTACTTTATTCCACAGCGATTGCAGCACGGCTATGGGTTGACCCCAGCCAGTGTCGATGTGATCTTATCGCGCCAACCAGAGTTGGTGATTACTGTTGATAACGGCATTACTGCTCGCAAAGAAGTTCAGCAACTCCAGAATGAGGGTGTTCGTGTTCTAATAACAGACCATCACCTAGCTCTCCCAGATGCTCTCCCAGATACTGTTACCGTCAATCCAAACCATCCGGCTTGTTCCTATCCGTTTAAAAAAATTTCCGGCTGTGGTGTGGCCTTCAAACTAGTGATGGCTTTACGCAAAGCCCTACGAGACGTTGCTTGGTGGAATGAAAGACGACCAGAACCAAATCTAAAGCAGTTGCTTGATTTTGCTGCGCTGGGAACAGTTGCAGATGTGGTCGATCTGCGTGATGAAAATCGTTTGTTTGTCCATGTGGGTCTACAGTTAATGAACAATCAACCAAGGCCTGCGATCCAAGCGTTAAAGCAGGTCAAAAAGGTTGATGGAGAGATTACCGCAACAACACTAGGATTTAAGTTTGCACCCCTGATGAATGCTGCGGGTCGTCTTTATGATGCTTCATTGGCAGTAGAACTATTGCTGAGTTCAACTCTAGACCAGGCATTGCCAATTGCCCAGCAACTCAATGACATGAATGAAGAGCGGCGCAACCTAGAACAGGAGATGTTGACCATTGCCTTTGAGCAAGCGGCTCAGCAGGAAGACCAGAAAGGTTTGGTGCTTGCCTCAGGTCAGTTTCATGAGGGAATCAATGGGATTGTTGCTGCACGTTTAGCTGAAAAGACCTTCAAACCAACGATTCTGTTGAGTACTGCCAATCCTGAACGATACACGGGCTCAGGACGGTCAGCGATTCCAGACTTTCACCTCAAAGAAGCGCTGCAGGAGTGTGCTGACCAGCTAGTTCGTTTTGGAGGTCATGCGGGTGCTGCAGGATGTACAGTTGCTCCTGAAAATCTTGAGGCTTTCCGCACTGCTTTTGCAAGAATCTGTGAAGACTGGTTGCCTAAGCAACTGAGGCCACAGCTACTGCTGGATGGAAAGCTGCCGCAACAGGGACCAGATGCACTTTTGGTAGAGCAAATTCAACAACTTGAACCCTTTGGTTCGGCAAATCCAGAGCCACTCTTTGCGTTGCCAACCCCACAAAAGGAATTTCAGTTACTTAAGGAGCATCACGTGAAGTGGATACTTTCTCGCTCTACAGAAGTCATTGGATGGAATTTTGCTGAGCATTTGCAGGGAGTTAAACCACACCAACTAGCGGTGACAGTTGGTTTCAATGAGTTCAGAGGACAACGCAAAATTCAGATGTTGCTCAAGGAAATCCAAGCATAAATGCAGAGCATGTGTTGCTTTGGCAGCATCCAGTCCAGAAGAGGCTGAGCGTTTTGGAGAACTGCTATTACAGAAGAGATTGGTGGCTTGTACTAATTTATCCCGAGAAATGAAGTCGATCTTCTATTGGTAAAGCAGCTTGGATCAATCAAAAGAACATTTAATGCTTGCGAAAACTATGCGGGATCACCCTTCGGTTATTCAGCAGCTTCTTAGTGAAAATCACTCCTATGACTGTCCCTATCTGTTGGCCTTGCTCACTCTGGGGGGCAATCTGGACTTTTTAAATTGGATCAAGGAGGAAACCTATTCTCAGGAGTTGGGTGGATGAGTAGTGTTCGGACAAAACGAATTGTGCTGCTTTGGCTGGGCACAACTTTTTTGATTTTGGGGGGATTTGCTTCTGCTGTGATGAGCTTGGTTGATCCCAAGAGCCATGTGAGTACTCAGATTCAAACAGTCACAATTGAAGAACTTCAATCGAAGTCTTTCGGAGTTGATTCTTCAGAAGTATCAAGTGACAACGCAACCCAGGTTGTAGAATCAGCATTGCCACTACCGAAGGGATCTGTCCGAGCCGCTCTGCTAGAAGTTGATCAACCCTATTGGGAAGTGATCGATCGACAGCGCTTGGGCATGGTTACTGAGAATTGGCAAACAGTCCTGATTCAGAATCACCACAAGCTGGACTACACGATCATTCCTGAATATGCCCGTGACTGGGAATGGATTCAGGATGGTAGGAAAATCAAGGTTCAGTTTCATACTGAGGTTGATGCAATGAAGGATATTCTGTCACGCAAAAAATTGGGTAAATTTGCAGTACAGATGACCTCGTTACCGTTCACTGATTTTTCTAAAGCATTGGAGTTGCTACAACTGCTAGTGCAGGATGGTCATTATGCCTACTTACACCGTACGGGAGACAAGTTTGAAGGAATGGTTTGGTACCGTGTGAGAATCGGGTTTTTCCAAGGTGCAGAAGAAGCACAGTTAGTAGGCCAGGAGGTATTTGAGAAATACTCCAAAAGTGGTGAGTTTACTGGAGACTATTGGGCGGTAGTACCAACTTCACGAGAACTGTCGCGTAATTTAATTGATCTTCAACAACCGATTACCAAACCTTGGACTATCGAATTGCCAATCGAGGAAAACTTGACAGTAGCGAGCGCTCTGTTACCCACGTTCATTGAGCATACAAGCTTCAGTTACCTATCTCAGCGGTTCGATAGAGAAACAAATAAATTGCAATTTCGTATTCGCGTGGGATTCTTTGAGACAACTGGGGAAGCCCGTTCTAATATGTATTTACTGCGTAATCACTACAGAGGCTTCCGGAATGCTCGCATTGTCAAACTTTAGGATGCCAACGCTGCAACAGTTCAGTAAGTAGTGCGGGTTCCAATTGAAAAGTTGGTCGACGAGTCGGTACCAGTACCTCGTGCTCCAGACAAGATAACTCAAAGATTTCTGAGAAGCAAAAATCTCCGCTTGCATAGGACGGTCGAATTTCCAGCACCTTGGTCCCTACCGGCATCCAAAGAGCATTTGCCAATCCGGCTCCATGCGGAGCCACCATGTGAGTCACTCCGCTAAAAAGTTGGATTTGCTTTTCGAGTGACCAATCCTCCAGTTCGACTATCCCATAACCATAGCGATCCAGTATCGGTAGTAACTCCCGCTCATTCTGCAAGTGCCGACGCTTTACACGTCGACGAGAAATATAAATTCGGCTATTAAAACCAGTGCGGGCATTGCTGCTACCAAGATAGTTTTGGCGAAGGTACTCTACGGAGTTTGTAATGTCTTGATGAGACGGCTTTTCAGGAATAGTGAGCGATTCACATTGAAAGGTTCGTGGGGGTAAAACGGTGAACCTGATTCGGAGTTGCTGAAGAAAAGTGATGTAATTTACTGGTAACCACCAAGGCAGTAACCAGTGACTTTCCCTTTGTGTGAGCACTTGAGGAATGAGTTCTGTACAGAGATGGTAGTAGCTGTGAAAGTGAGGATGGATACCGAGATGAAAGCGCCCTGAGAGGCTTTGTGTGTTTGCAGTGAGATTAGGGATTCTTCCAGAAAGACGCTGGGTAAAGCGGTTGAAATTTTCTCCGTTTGTAGGATTGCTTTGGGGATCGATCAAGTTCCAGCGAAAGTGATTCCCATGGAAGTATAGCCAATCGATGGAGCGGACGAGTCCATCCTGTGCATCAAGGAAGGCCTGCTGAATCTGCATTCAGAGATTGTATTGCTGACGATAGTACTCCCGATAAGATCCAGAAGTCACTTGCTCCACCCAAGCTTGATTGTTGAGATACCAGCGAATGGTTTGTAAGAGCCCAGTCTGGAAATCCGAGTCTGGGGACCACTTCAGTTCTCGTAGCATTTTCTGTGGATCAATTGCGTAGCGCTGATCGTGGCCTGGTCGGTCTTTGACAAAGGTAATCAGTTGGCGGAAGGAAGCCTCCCCACTTCGGCCTAGCTCTTTGTCTAACAGATCGCAGATAAGATGCGCTACATCCAGATTGCGCCATTCATTTGACCCTCCGATGTTATAGCATTCACCTGTTCGCCCCTTGTGGAAAATTAAGTCGAGAGCTCGGCAGTGATCTTCGACGTATAGCCAGTCCCTGATGTTGCTGCCGTCCCCATAGATGGGCAACGAGCGTTCTGTTAAGCAATTGTGAATCAGTAGTGGAATCAGCTTCTCAGGAAACTGAAATGGACCATAGTTGTTCGAGCAATTGGTCGTGACAACATTAAGTCCATAGGTGTAATGGTACGCTCGAACTAGATGGTCGCTACTGGCTTTACTGGCAGAGTAAGGTGAGTTTGGGGCATAGGGAGTTGCTTCATGAAAAGTTCCCTTTGGGCCGAGTGAGCCAAAGACTTCATCAGTACTCACATGATGAAATCGCGGGTCAGGGCTATTGCCCCAGTAGGCTCGTGCAGCTTCCAATAAGTGAAATGTGCCTAAAATATTCGTTTCAATGAATTCTGCAGGTCCATTAATACTTCGGTCAACGTGGGATTCTGCAGCTAAGTGAAGAACTCCTTCGATTTTGTGCTCAATAAAGATCTTCTTAACAACATCAGTTTGCCGTAAATCTGCATGAAGGAAGTGGTAGTTTGAATTCCCCTCAACTTCTTTCAGGTTGAGCAAATTACCAGCATATGTAAGAGCGTCAAGGTTGAAGATGTGATCTTGTGGGTGATGTTGTAGCCAGTGGAGAACCAAGTTGGAGCCGATGAAGCCGGCCCCACCTGTAATCAAGATTCTCATTAAGTTTTAGAAAGAAATGTGCAAGAGCGGTAACGTAGTTGACTGCTCTCCACTGAATGATTGTTGGATTAAGCTGTTGGCCAATAGGGTTGGGTTGATGGCCAGGGTATGCTTAGCTCGATTGTAATCGAAAATACTGGGTGTAGTTTCTTGCTGGGCATTGAACATGTCATCTTGGATGCTACCACCTTGGCCAATCTCGTAGAGGCCAAACATCATTCCCCCGAAAACGCCAACAGCAGCTCCACGGGCGATCATACTGGTAACTTCGGTTGATTTCTGATCTTTCCAAGCCCACAAAGCCAGTCCACTGACAGCGCCAATCCCTCCTCCCCAGAGAGAATCAGTGAAAACAACTTCTAAATTTGTTTGAGCGTTAGATTGCTGAGGGGCTGCAAAGATTAGGGTGATAGCGCTCACGGTAGCGCAGAGAGTACTTTTAATCCATTTACGAACCATTCAAACCTCCTGTTTGTGGTGAAAAACTTAAAAAGTTTCTGCAAGTACTGTTCTAGTTGTTTCTACTCCCACCAGTTCTGACGAGGATTCTTGCCTTTGTCCTGATAGGGGGGTAGGCATTCAATAACAGCGCTGTCTGTATCATATTCGACTACGCGATAGTGAGGACTCCGGTCGAACTTCAGGCAGGCTCGGTATGCGTCATTCTTGAACTGCTTGGCATCGTGGTAGCCCACACGGGTAGTGCTGTTACATCCTGCTAAAATGCCTAGGGCACAAACCAAGAACAGTGGGCGCATTTCAAACCGGTCTACGAGCCACAGTGGGCCGATGGAGTGAGAGCATCTGCTCCGGGGAGAGGTATCTAGCCATATATTCTAAGACCATAGACCAGCTTTCGAGGTGGGAGTGCAAAATCTTGGCACCGTAGCGGTACTGCGTACTTGGATGAACTAGACGATAGTTTTTGACCAATTTGTTGAGTTCAGGTTTGTTGAGTTCTTCTTCTAATCCATATATTTCAACCAACCTCTGTGTACTGTTGGTACTTTTGTTGTGAAGTAGTCCAAGCAGCTCAGGATCAATTTTCAAATTCAGCTCCTCATAGGTATCAAATATTAGTTGTCGGGCACACATGGCTAGAATGTTCTCATCATCCTGAGGTCGTGACCAAAGAATTTCTAAGCGAAAGATGGCATTCAGTGTATCAGCTTCAGGATGTGCCTCTGTTTGAATCTCCATTGTCAACAGGTCCCCTGGTTGGTAGATTACATTACTACATAAGCCAGTGCCTGTATCATGAAATTTGATGAGAATGCCTTGATTGTCGGCAGTTACTTCGACAGTCTCTGGGACATCGTGAGACATACGGATGATTTCTGTTAGACGTCCATTGATTTCAGGAATCGTAGCGTCACCAGAATCTGGTCGAGCGAAGGAATACATGAGCTTCATTACACAAGAGAATGCCAGAAAATTTAGAGTCTCAGAATCATTGATTCTCTCTCAACTTGCAAGGATCGTGTGCTTTTCTCACATTCCTGCGTTGTATAGAAAGGCGTCATTCCTGTGTGCTTTTTTGTCGCACAAGATCTTCATGAACAAAAAAATAGGATCTTTTTTCTACAAATATTTCTTTTTATCAACTATTACAAAAAATTTGAAAAATAAGAATATTGTTTAGTCTTTACCAAGACATTGATGTCTGTATTCTCTATGGTTTGACTATAATTCAATTGACAAGTAAAAAAATTTAGTAACATTAGCTGTTAAGTAAAAATTCTAGAATGAATTGGGCTCAGTATTGGATTCAAAAGACAACCAGTACAACGCTGGTCAACATTGCGTTTCTGGAAGAATGTGTCAACCAGCAAATTCCAGTGGATCTGGTTTGTAAATCTGAGAACTGGATTACTGCTTCCATTGCGCTTGCTACCGTCACAAAGCGTCAAGGTATAGTCTCGTCAGATCAGACATTGGCAGAACATCTTTCTCCCAAAGAAAATCCGCTCATTTATTGGCATCTACTTTCTATGGAAGAACCTGATCTTTCCATTCCATTAAAGACAGAGAGGGCAGCAGCGATTGCTATACAATCTCATCAGTTGTGTGTACCAGGGAGTAAAATTAGGTGGGGTGGTTCTATCTGTACAATGTGTGGAGAGTTTTTCACGGATGGACAAGCTGTTGGTGTGGACTGGCTTTCAGAAGAGAAGGAAATTTATCGGCAGCTTTCTATAGTTTCGGAACCATACTAACCTACAGCTTTTTGTTTGTTCTTACCATGTAACTTTTCAGAATCTTGCTCTTTTCTTTCAGAAGAAGATGCAGATTGTTCACCGAAAAGCGGATGGCGAGTATTGTATTTTCCATCAGGAATCACTAGCTGCATCCCGATACGTTTTTCCAAATTTAGCAATATCGGACCTTGTAAGTTGATGGTAATACTCGATAGTTCCCGGGCCATAGTCAAAATACAACGAACTTGAATCTGGTCAGCCGACTCTGCTTCCAGTTTGCGAAGATGATCTTCGTTCAAGTTGATGTGATAATCTGAGTAGGCGTAGGTTGGGGCCATGACAACGAAAGCAAGGTCTGGCGTATCCATGGAGTGTAGCCACTGAAAAGGAGACTCTGGCTCTTCATCGTTGAGCAGAACGAAATGCCGCTCATTTGAGAAGCCGAGTAGACCACTGGGCAAGGTAAGCACCTGACTATCATCAATTTCGACCTTACCGAACCGGGTGGTTTGCATACTCATGAAGCCTCTTTGATCGCTGGCCTAGGTGTTGGGTAGTTGGGTTTGATTTCTGAAAATACATCTTGCTTAGATAAGCAATTTCATTATTGTCCACGAGCCAGAAGATCTCGCAGATTCTTTAAGGAAACTGGTGATTTCTCTGCAGCACGTTTGTTTTCTTCCTGAATGCGGATGTACACTTCTTCCCGGTGAATGACGTAGTTTCGCGGAGCCTCAATTCCAATCCGGACTTGCTTCCCCTTGATTTCTATGACCTGGATCTTGACATCATCACCGATCGTAATGCTCTCACCCGACTTCCTTGTCAGTATAAGCATCTCGCCTTTCCGTTATTGGGAGTAGGGCGCTCAAAACATTTGATGGCATTTGTATGCGATCCTATGCTGGCAGGGCGCTTGGAATCGAGTTCTGCGAACAATGTAGGCTTATCGCAAAAAATCTGTCAATGATGGCTGAATAAGGCGACTACCGGCGTCCAAAGAAACACGGTTGTTCAGTTCAGCAGTTTTCAGATGCAGGGCAGATTCCGCCAAATCAGCATCGCGAATCTCGGAGAGTCGGCGCTCCTGATCGAAGATCTGAACTTCCTGTTTCTGTTGCGCTTCTTGCAGATCACGCATTGTGTTTCCTATAAAAGCACGTTGCTTTAAGACCTGCTCCAAGGCCAATTCTAATTCTTGCAATTTTTCTGCAAGAACAGAACCATCATTAGTTTCCAAGGCTCTTTCGAGCGACATCAGCAGAGAGAAAGTATCTACTTCGATTTCTCCCTCTCCCAACAACAACTCATTCGCAGTCACAGTCACAGGAACGGTGATTCCGTCTGCGATTAGGGTCTCTTTCTTTTGAGGACTGCCGATGAAAGAGATAGGTGGGTTAGGGGTGAACACAAACTCCATCCCTGCGGGAAACACCGGACCCAGCTCAGAAATATCAAAATCTTCAACTTTCTCACCGCTGAAATCGAAGGCATCTGGTAACAAGTCGACTTTGTTCTGTAATTCTCCTCGATCATCAGAAAATTTAAGTTTGACCTGATCGCTCTCCTTCCCAGATGGATTGATCATATCGACCACAGGCCGCAGGCTCAGTTCTGGTCCCCAATTCTGTCCGCCATCATCAGAGATTTGGTAGCGTGCTCGACCCCAAGGCCCTGACTCTGTAATTCTCAGGACATATGGATTTTTCGAGAAGCCTTCAAATTGAGCCTGAAACTGGGTGACGTCAACCAAGTCACGAATGTCACTCTGGATAATCTTTTCTGTTTCAACCTTGGCTGGTTGGAGAATGTAGTTGTGTTTGATGGCAGGAGTCAGTGATTTGATTCCTGAGAAGAGATACAACTTGCCAGAACGAGCGTTACCGGCATCGAATAAGGCATCTCGGATATCCTTGATCTCGCCCGCTGTTGCGTTGCGTGTGTCTTTATTCGCAGAACTGGTCGATTGCGACATGACCAGTGTTTTTGCTTTGTCAAGAAACTCATTGATCTTGATCAACTCAATCTCTGAGCGTTCTAACCAAGAAATGGAGTCCGCCAGATTTGCCAGGCGTTGGCGTTGTTTAGAAATGTTGGTCACGATGTCCTGGGCCATCGTAGCACCGAGTGGATCATCAGAGGGCTTGTTGATCCGTTGGCCTGTGGCCATCTCCATTTGGAGATCTTGCAGCTTTTGGGCGTTTCTTTGAATGTTGCTGAGGACTTGATCCCGCTTGATGGTTTCAGTCACACGCATGAGGCGATTCTCTTACTTTGAAATGAGAGTGCGGCTTACATGCGCACAAGGGTGTCCATCATCTGGTCGACAGTGCCTACGAAACGCGCAGAGGCTTCATAGGCTTTTTGATACTGCATCATCTTGGTTAGCTCCTCATCCATGTTGACACCGCTGATTGAGCTGCGAATCTGGCTGAACTGATTTACCAAACTATCTTGTTGAGCTTTTTCTGTCTGGTTACGTTGTATCCTCAGACCAAGATCAGCAAGAATCGTGTTGTAGAACTCATCAAAGGTCATTGTGTCGTTGCGCATATGTGGATCGGTCTGCAACTTGGCAATGCTTAGCGCTACTCGATTGTCACCGGGATAGAGATCACGGCCTGTAGAAATCGTGTTCGGATCTAACATGATTCTGTCACTCAATCTCAGATCCGCAGCACCTTTGAGAGTTTCAAAAAAACTATTGAAGCCCAGCACTTGGGTCAGATCAGTCTTGTCATCACCGAAGATGAATTTATAGTCTGTACCTGTCTGAATGAACATCGAACCATCTTCTTCAACAGAGGCGTAGAGTAATTCTGGGGCGTTTACCGTCTGATTGATCCGCTGTACAATGTCATCTAGCGTATCCCGACCAGCTTGGATCTCAATTTCATAGGTTTCTACGAACTCGTTCTCACGATCGACCAAGTGTAACTGGAAGATACCGTCTTTCAGAAAAGGCAGTGGCTGAAGTCTTGCCTCTGCATTTAAGCCGTAGGCACTTTTCATCATATTGCTGGCAGACTTCAAGCCTGTTCCAGTGGCATGCAATTGGTTGATCTTACTAGTTAGGCCGAAAGCCAAATCATTCAGATCATCCATGTACTTGACAATGGTTTTATCTCGAACCTCTGTCAATTCTTGCATTTCACCAGCCCGGAAAATCTCTGTGATATCACGCCGAGATTCTCGAGAGAGTTTTCCCTCCACACGGTACATGCCGATCTCACCACCCTTCAGCGATGCTACCAATTCATTCGCTTTATTACCCTGGACCAGTGTCCAGTCCCTGCCAACAAAGACTGTCAACATTCCATCTTTGCCTTCTACCCAGTTGAGATCGACCAGCTTCGAGAGACTCTCCAATGTTTGGTCTCGCTCATCCCGGGCGTCGTTAGCGTGGCGACCACCGCCAGCCTCGTAGGAAAAGATTTGGCGATTTAGCTCCTGAAGTTTCCTTGCGTGCTCGTTAATTGTTTCGACAGTGGCCCCGATCCGAGAATTAGTTTCGTTGCGTAGGCTACGAAGTTGAGCATCGGTGTCTCGAAATCGAGTTGCAAGTCGGTCCCCCATGTCTCTTGCTTTAGCCCGAGCTGAATCAGATTCCGGATGGTTAGCGAGCTGTGTCCAAGAATCCCAGAAATCATTCATTGAACGACGAAGACCATTGTTATTCATTTCATCAAAGACGACTTCTAACTTGGTCAGAACATCTTCGCGGACTCCATAACGGCCGGAACGCGGTGACTCCTGTAGAATTTTTCGTTGTAGAAATTGATCATATACACGTTTGGTAGGGAGAGCTTCAGCACCTGCACCAAGTCCTGTAGGATCAGCCTGTGCAGCACGAGTACTGACTTCCTGACGTGAAAAGCCTTCTGTATTCTGATTGGCAATGTTGTGGCCAGCAGTCGATACACCTCTTTGTTGCGCAGAGAGGGAGCGGCTGCCCATATTTAGGGCGTGGGTCAGGGACATAATAGTCTGCTGGAGTCGTTTTTAGACAGAAGTTCGAGAAACTTTGCTACCAGAATGCTGCAATTCTCCAGAACCAGAGTAGGTCGCTTGTTGTCGACCGGAGCCTTCTGTCAGAAATCGCATAGATGCTTCAACGGATTTTAATCTGGCGGAGGATTCCAAACTGTTATGTTCAGCCAAGCTACGAATCTCCGATAGGATGTTTTGCAACTCATCAAAACAATATTGCAAAGCTTTAGCCTGTTCAGTGGGTGCCAACTGAATGATTACACTGAGGGTAAAGGGACTTGGTTGCTGTGGCCAGAGCCTGGGAAATTGGTCGACTAGAGAAATCCGTTTTTCTTCCTGCCGAATCACCTGTTCAACAATTTTGTCCTTCGTTCTCTGAATCCTCAGCAACTCATTTCCACTTAGAATGCCAAACCCACTGGCTTCCGCCTGTAGTTGCTCCCAAAGTGCTTGGTGCAGCTCAATCTCTGTTTCTAAGATGTCCTGCAGAGAAACTAGCCCATTTTTTTGGGAACTGACTTTAGTAGTCAGGAGAGTTCCTCATTAAGTGATTCTGTCAGCATCTTGTCTGCTAGTCGGGCTGTGTCTACTTTATATTCACCGTTGCGCAGTTGATCGCGGAGACTGGCAACCTTATCCATGCGAATCTCTGGCTCAGCAGCAATTCGTTGCTTGAGCTTGTCGATTGTGAAGGATGAGGTTGTAACAAAGTTGTCCTTGCGTAACTGCTGGTCACGCCGAGCAACTTCCTGACCCTCTGTCCGGAGTCCACCGCGTGCATCCTGCAAAAGAGTTTGCGGCTGGTTTGTTACCTTCATGGGCACCTCGTCGAGCTAAGATGATCGTGATCAACTTGAAGATGTTGTCACAATAGTGTGGTTACAACACAAAGAAAAAAGGATTTCTCACTGAGAGAGTAATCCAAAAATTTGCTTACTAACTTTATCGGCAGTTGTGCCAGAAACTTGAGTGAATTTTTAGACTTTTTTTGCTGGAGGCTTTAGTTGGCGCAATAGTGCTTCTGCCAGAGATCCCTCAGATTGAGCCATAGATTGTGCGTACTGCTCATCCAACATGGAGCGAAAAATTTTTTCACCATTGGACTCTGGCAGCAAGTCTGACTTAAATCCAGCTTCTCTCATGGTTTTGAGCATCTGCTGAGTGAGTAATGCTTCGAAGTCCTCTGCAGCTTTGCGCAGTTGGACATCCTCATTGTTCAGTTTGCTCTTCTCTTCTGTTTGTATGGTGCGCTGCATCGAAGTCATCAGCGCAGGATTGAGCTTCATTGTTTCCTTACTGAATGATGAGTTCTGCGTGCAAGGCACCGGCTGCTTTAACAGCCTTGAGCATCTCGATCAGATCTTTGCTGGAGGCTCCAATTTTGTTGAAACCATCCACGATTTCTTTCAAGTCTGCTCCTCCCTTGAACATGAAGACTCCTGACTCAATTGTATTTCCCTCTGGGTTGGCTTCAGGGTCAGCTGCAGGAGTTTTTACCTGAATACTCAGACCACCCTGAGAAATTGCGATTGGGGAAATTCGTACCTGACCACCCATGACCACAGTGCCGGAACGTTCATCTAGTACTACCTGTGCCACACTGTCAGGGGTAATCTCCATATTTTCTATACGGGAAATTAACTCGACAGTCTGACCAAGATAACTATCTGGTACAAGGATTTCGACAGTACCTGCATCTTTTGCCCTTGCAGTACGATACCCCAAATTCTGGTCAATGAGCTTTGCAAGCCGGAACGCTGTAGTAAAATCTGGAGATTTGAGATTTAGGAACAGCCGAGCTCGACTATTCAGATTTAAATTAATCTCTCGTTCTACCAAGGCTCCACCTGGGATTGAACCAACAGAAGCGACCATGCGTGCGCCTACTGGTAATCTAGCCAGTTCTTCTGGAGGCAAGGCTTCGGCACGACTGACTCCTTGAGGAATACCAGAAATCGGACCTTGAGCTACCGCATAGACCAAGCGATCTGGCCCTCTTAACGGTGCCATTAGCAATATACCACCTCTTAGAGATACTGCATCTCCGATGGTAGCTGCTGTCACATCTAGACGTTGGCCAGATTTGGCGAAAGCGGGCAGCGTAGCCGTCAACCAGACGGCGGCAATGCTCTGACCACTAATATCTTCGCTAGCTAGACTGATTCCAACTCGCTCCAAGGCGTTAACGATCGGCTTACGGGAAAGTAAACTCCCTGGACTGTCTCCAGTGCCATCAAGACCCACGACGAGCCCGAAGCCAATCAGTTGGTTATCACGGGCTCCCCGCAGATTTGCGATATCCTTGACTCTCACTCCCCAGGCTGGCGAAGTGATAGTTAGGAAAAGTCCCCAGATCAGTAGTAGCCGAAATCCCTTACGAAACATGATAGCCTTTTGCAAGTAAACTCGCTGTGTGCTGCCAGAGTGGGTAGCACCAGATTCAAGTTCGGTGCCAGTCAATTGGTCTGTTTCTGGCCGTCTAGTTTTCTTCGATGGCTTTGTTGCGGTAGAATTGTAGATCCCCTGCTTCGGTACCCACGATTAAATCCAGATCTCCATCGGAGTCGTAGTCAACAAAAACTGGGACGCTCCCAACAGGCATGCTCAGCTTGGTGAGCGGTCCGTCATTCAGCTTCCACCCCCAAGGGGTATCCTGAGTAGCATCTGCAGGACGAAACTCGATCAGTCGGCCTCCATCAGAACCAACAACTAACTCATTTTGTTGATCATTGTTAAAGTCAGCGAAGACTGGTACAGCACCAAGCCCTACGTCCAGATCAAGAAATCGTCTATGATAGAGCCGGAATCGAAAACCCGTACCATTGGCCTCTTGAAGATACAGGCGCACGTTGCCACCGAAGTTGCCGAGGAGCAGATCAGCCCGCCCGTCTTGATTGACATCATAGATGGCAGGAATTGAATTACGCCCGCTTGTCACACCATTCATGGGCCGCGGATCTCGGAAAAATTCTGGAAATTCTGGGGTGCCACGGTTTTCCCAAAAAAGAACACTACCGCTTTCATTGCCGATCAAGAGGTCTTTGTCTCCGTCATCATCTACATCAGCAAAGACAGGGGCTGCGTTAGCTCCACCACTATAATCCAGAAAATTCTCGTCCATTAAATTCCAGCGATCCGATCCATTTTCTGGATCGTTTTGGAAGCTTCTTAATTCTCCTCTACGATTCCCAACGATCAGATCCAAGTCACCATCTCCATCCAAATCCAATAATGCTGGTACTGCTCGATTCCCAAAGTTTCGCTCTGCAAATCGCGGGCTCACGAGTTCATAACTGGGCTCACGAGGTACGATTGGAGGCGTTGAAGGGACTGCCTGAATTGTAGGCCCTGGGGGCTGATCAGTGAAAGTCTGACCTTCTGAAACTCTTAGCCGCTCTAAGGTATTTGCGGTCATCACTGGTTCTGGTGGAGCAATGTCTGTGGGTTGCTGCTTACCAATAAACAACCAGCTCAGCAAATGTCCATCTTCATCTCCAACTAGCAAATCTTGCTGCTGGTCGCCGTTCAGATCAACCAAGAATGGTGCACTACTGCCGACAGTTTCGAGATTTTGCCAAATCTGGGCTTGTTGCTGCCAACCAAGACTGACAGGGTAATTTGGCTGTGGTTGGTGAGTCAGCAATTGTAGCGTTCCACTGCTTTCACCAATCAGTAAATCTGCATTCTCATCGTCATCCCACTGAAAAATTGCAGGGACTGCGTTACCAGATGAAGATTGTGCATTTGCAAAACGAGCACTTTCCAATACAAAATTTGTTTTTTCGGGGCTTCCTTGATTTTCAAAGTAGATCAGGAAGCCTTGGCTGTTGCCAACCAGAAGATCTAAGTCGGAATCCCCATCCAGATCACGAATTAATGGTGTGCTACGACTGCCAATATCAATTTTTGCAAAGCGGACTTCAGCCATTTGCCAGTCGGGGCTTTCTTGACTGCCTTCGTTGCGCAACAGGTCCAAGGTGCCATCCTTGCGGCCCACTAGAATATCAAGGTCTCCATCTCCATCGAGGTCAGCGAGGGAGGGTGCACTGAAACTACGACCGTTCGGTGCAAGCGCAGGGACTTCCAGTCGAGACCAATCAGGATCCTCAGTTCCTCCTTGATTAATGTAGGCATAGAGTGCGCCAGAGCGACTGCCCAAGAGTAGATCTGGATCTCCGTCTCCATCCCAATCACCAGCTGTGACCAAGGTGTGTCGATCCTTGGGGAGCATCTCGCCAATATTGAAGAAATTATCGGTGACGGGCCAATAATGATTCCGGCTACGCGCCTCTCGAGAAACGGGGGGATCAGCTGTCTCTGTCGTTGTCTCCTCGTCATTGACCACAGGTGCGTTGACCTGCATTGTGTACATGTTGCCTGGGGCTGCAGCATTACTGGATGCCTGAGGATCTGGCACTATGTCTGGCCCAATTTCTGTGGATAGAAAGCTTGGACTTGGACGCAGGCTGCGCTCTATAATTTCCTCAAGTGTAGCCACTTCCAAGGGGAGTCCGAATCCTTCGAGCAGCGGTGGGAGACAGTTTGGAAAGACATCAATTTGTGCGCAGGCTTTTTCCATCAAGGCCAGTGGTGCTTTCCTTGGATTGAGGTTAACTCTTCGCAAAGCCTCTACTTGCTTGAGTCCAGTTGTGATTGGATCCCGATTTTCGTAGTAAAGAATGCGGGAAGTACGAGTGCCAATCAGTAGCTCGGGATAGCCATCTCTATTGACATCAAAGAAGCGAGGAGCAGAGAATCCACCAGTGTTGATGAAGAGGAACCGACTAGATTCTAATTCCCATTCGGGCTGAAGCTTTGTACCTCGATTCAGGTAGAAATCAATTCGTCCTCTGGACTTGCCTACCAGAATGTCTTGATCCCCATCGCCTTCCCAGTCGACAAAAGTTGGGGTTGCATCCACTTCTGGAGAAATATTACCGATTAGTAGCGTCCTGGCTTTCTCACAACCCTTGACCCGAGAGCGCTGAGATGGCACATCGGGACAGAAGAGAGCACGGGTAGCAACTCCTTGATTGTAATAAAGCTTTGTGTCTCCTTGCTGATTTCCGAGCAGCAAGTCTGCTGCTCGGTCTGCGTTGACATCACTGAAGTTAGGAACACTGTTGCCATTGGCCTGAATGCTCATGTAGGCTGGGGTGACTAATTCCATTATAGGCAGTAAGGCGTTACCACGATTTTGGTAGAAGAAAACTGTGCCGTCCCCAGAGCCAACAAACAAATCAAGGTCACCGTCATCATCAATATCAAACCAGGTGGGCGCGGCATTGGTGCCAACATCAATTACATGTTTAATACGAACCTTGCGGCTATTTTGAATATCTTCCTGAAATGCGCTGAAATCCTCAGTTTCTAGACGGAATTGGTTATCACCTGGGTTTCGAAACAGGGCAATTCGGCCATCTCTTTTGCCAACGAAAAGGTCTTCATCTCCATCGCCATCAAAATCTGCAAAGCTTAGGATGCTACGTTCAAATCCACGTGTGTAGAGTAACTTCTCTTGTCCATTCAATTTACCATAGTATTGGCGTTGCCATTGGTAGATGGGGTCATTGTCTTCTGCAGCAGGAAGGGTGCTAGTCCCGATTGTGCATAAAATTCCCAGTAGGGCAGCAGTCCAACATTGGCGGATAGAAAAGCGACGTCGCATAAGATGAAACGGTGAGTGGGGTTTGTTTGGTGGGGGCAGTGTTGCAAGACCTACGCCCGCTATCGGGGCTTTTTATTGGTCAAATTTTGATATGGATGCAGGTTGTTTGAGCTGTGTTGGCTAAGGGCAAGCCAGGCGGCCGCGGAACTCTTTTCCGTCGAAGAGAGCAACCTTAGCTTGTTGAGGTAAGGCGGCCATCAGGTCCAACCGCCCATTGCCATCAACATCCTCAATGACTATGTCTCCGGGGGTGTCGCCCTGCAGATGACGGGTTGCGGCAAATAATTCCGGACTTTTGTAGGCTGTAGCTCCACGAGTAGAACTACTGTTGCTGAGGACCAGTGCCATGTCTCCGGAAAGCGTTGTCACCGAAGCAAACACAACAACAAAGCGGTTGCTGATTACAAAATCAAGAACTCCATCCTCATTGAAATCAGCCACATCAAAAGATGAGGGGCCGCGTCCAGCTGGCAGGTCAAACTGGTTTCCAAAATTTCCAGACGCATCATTATACCAAATCCGAAGAACTTCAGCACTACGGCTACTAACCGCCAGATCCTGTCTACCATCGCAGTCGAAATCAGCTACTTCTAATTGCTGAGGAGAATTGGGCGTATCTAACTCTGAAGTTTTTTCGAAGGTCCCATCTCCCTTGCCCTTCCATAGTTGGAGCAGGTTTTCACCAACAGAGAGAGAAGCTAGATCGGTTACATTATCTTGGTTCCAGTCTCCCTGCACCAATTGCTGAGGAAAGTCGGCAGTGTCCAAAGAAGCAGTCGTCGTGAAATTGTCATTACCATTGTTAAGGCGAATCGATATGGAGTCTGTCCCACGATTGGCAACGGCAATATCTTTCAGTCCATCATTATTCCAGTCTCCAGCTTGCAGGGAAATTGGTGTTAGACCAACGATGAGAGTGTTGTTGTCATCCCGCCAATTCGGGCCTTTGAGCAGTTGCAGATAGACACTGTCGGATTGAGTTAGCATTAAGTCATTGTAGCCATCGAGGTCAAAATCTTCGATGACGAAAGACTGATGCCAGCGGGGTTCGCTTGGGGTCCAAGATGGTCGGTCGTCAGCCTGCAGCCATTCGCTGGATTGAGGTTGCAGGGTAAAGGCTTGAATCCTCCCGTCATCTGTGGTGCCAGGACCCTCGCTGCGTTGTGGGACAGGAACGAGTAGTTCAACCTCTCCATCGTTGTCCCAATCGCTCCTAATCAGCTGAGCAGAACCAACTGGTAGAGACTGCTCTTTTGGGGCAAAGAAAAGAGCATCCATCACCGTTGAAGGAGGAGTGTCCTCTTCAACAAGGTGATCACCAGAGCGACAGGCGAGTAGGCTGAACATACAAAGAAAGGGTAGCGCATGGAGGAGTTTCATTCTTGCAGCAAACCTTTGAAAAAGAGTCCGTAGTCTTCCGGTAGATAGTCTTGAATCATACCGAAGTAGCGATCCCAGGGAGGCAGGGGTAACCGCTCGCGGCTCTGGTAGTAGATAGCGGTCTCAGAGTTGTCCCAATTCTCTTCGAGGAAGTACTTTAGTGAGGAGGTCTCTCCAAGACCTTCGAATACGATCACTGGTGAATTATTTCCTCGACCGTAGTTCTCATAGTGTTCTAGCAGGCGGTTGCCCAAGCCCTGTTGCAGGTAGTCTTCCAGCACTCGAGTGGCCTGGAAATCAATCTTGATCCAATCCGCCAAGTCAATCAGCCCGTTGTGAACATCCTGATTCATCTTGTTAGAATCATCCAATGCCAGCCGAATGCCCAGATCCTGAGAGAGGTTGCGAATTGTTGGCAGATAGTCCGGAGTGATCAATTCGTTGACCTCAAAATAGAACATGCTTTGATATTCGGGAAAGAGCTTGAGCAGGTTCTTCAGTGCCCGTGGATAGTTAAGATAATCTGCATCCACATTTTGGGTGAACATCAGCGCTGGCATGGGCTGATTGTCCATCTTCATCTGTCGACGTAAGAGCCGGATGGTCAGAAATGTAGCAATCAGTGAAGAGAAGCGTAGTAGCACTGAGGGAATTTCTAGTTCCTTGCATTGCTTGACGATCTTGCCAAAGCTCTGTCCAGAACGATCCATGGCTAATAATTCGAATCCCTTAGTTGGTGACTGGGGAGATTTTGGTGCCAAAGCGTCGATCGACTCGGCCTTGATTGCCAACCATTTTAGATATTGGCGTGCCCGTTCGCTCAGAGAACTCCACTCCTCTTCTAGCAGTGTTCCCAACAGCTCTGCAACCACATCCGGGAAGCATGGAAAGGGCAGCGAGGGTGGCAAGGGAGTGACCACACTACAGGCAAGATGCTCGGGTTCAACTGCCTGCCAAGCGGTTTCAGACCAGAATCCATCGAAGATTTGGTTCATGCGGGAAATAACTGGGGGTTAGGGCTTGCCGAGGGCCAAGTTGGCAAATTTGGTATATTGCCCGATAAAGGCCAAACGACGCACACCACATTCACCATTTCGGTGCTTGGCAACAATGATCTCTGCAATGCCTTTAGACTCAGAATTTGGATTATATACCTCATCCCGATAAATGAACATGATCAGATCAGCGTCTTGTTCAAGCGCACCAGACTCCCGCAAATCTGCCATGATCGGGTGCTTGTCAGCTCGGCGTTCCAGATCACGGTTTAATTGAGATAGGGCAACAACGGGTACAGAAAACTCCTTGGCGATAGCCTTGAGTTGTCGTGAAATTTCTGCAATCTCCTGTTCACGAGATTGTAGACGTCGGCCTCCAGTCATCAGCTGTAGGTAGTCGATAACGATCATGCCGATGGGTGTGTCTTCGTATTCTTGGGCAACTTGCCTAGTCACCTTACGCACATGACTGGGAGTGATTCCAGAAGCATCATCGATCAGCAGTGGCGCTTCTAGCATTTGCCCGGTCGCATCCACCAGTTTCTCCCAATCGTCTGGTTCTAAATTCCCAAGCCAAAGCCGCTGGCTGTCGACCCGGGCTTCGCTACAGATCAGACGCATTGCTATGTGTTCCTTAGGCATCTCTAGGCTGAAGATTAGGATGGGCTGCTTGGACTGCAGCGCAGCATACATCCCCATGTTCATCGCAAAAGAAGTCTTTCCCATCGAAGGTCGAGCTGCCAGGATAATCAAATCACCACGTTGTAGACCACGGGTCAGCTCATCTAGCTCCGTGAAGCCAGTCGGGATACCGGTGATGACCTGTGGGTTTTCAGAAAGAGCCTCTAAGTACTCGAAGTTGCTGAGCAACACCTCACGCAGTGGTGTATAACTGCGAGCACGGACTCTGTTCTCGATTTCACGGAATTTCTCAGAGGCTTCTCCCAAAAATTCACTGATGCTGCGTTGGCCTTCCTGTCCCTCGCGAGCCAGTTCATAGGCTGTGGAGATGATTGCTCGAAGCTGGCTTTTCTCCTGAACGAGCTGAGCATAATACTCAGCGTTGTCAGCCACTGGTGTGGTCTGAGTCAGCAAGAGCAGGTAGTCCACTCCTCCAGATTCATCAAGAAAGTTATGATCTCGGAGCCATCCAGAAACCGATACTTCATCAATCGGAGCTTCTTCTCCCGCTAACTCCTGCATGGCCGTAAAGATCTTTTGATTGGCTGGGGAGAAGAAATCTGTGGGCTGCAAGTAGTCCTGAATTTGAGCCAGCAACTCATTACGGTAGATGATGGCTCCAAGGACAGCTTGTTCAGCAAGCTTGTCGTGGGGAAGCAGTTCTTCAGGTTTCGGTTTCGTGGGCGCACCGGGCATAGGCAACGCTGTGATAGAAGTTCACTGAGGAACGCAGAAGGTGGAGGGAACAGGAAGCCAGAACCTCCTGTGATAATTGAGAGTCAGGAGGCTTCTGCCGCTTCGGCGGATTCTTCTTCCGCAGTCACTTCAGTTTCCTCAATGATCTCTTCAACAGCTTCGTTAGTTGCAGCCACTTCGGCTTCTTGAGCTGCAGCGTTTGGATCTAACTCTGCCAACACACGGATGCTCATTTCAATGAAGACTTCGGTGTGAACCCGAATGGTAAAGTTGTGAGTTCCGACGTTGCGGATAGGTACTGGTAGCAGGATTGCTCGACGCTCTAAAGTGTAGCCAGTGGCTTCGAGGACTTCTTGGATGTCTCGGTTGTTTACGGAACCGAACAGTCGACCCCCTGGACCTGCCTTACGGGTAACCTCAAGATCCAGCACTTTCATCAGAGCAGCCTTTTGCTGAGCCTGGGCAACCTCCCCTTTGCGTATCTTTTCCAAATACTGCATATGGTGCCGGAATTCTTTTGACTGCTGACCGGTAACTGGCAGCGCCAAACCCCGAGGCAAAAGGTAGTTTCGCGCGTAACCGGGCTTAACGTCAACGACATCTCCGAGTGTGCCAAGATTAGGCACTTCTTTTTTCAGAATCAGTTTCACTGGATTACCTCAACGACAGAGTGCGTTAGTTCTGGGGGACGTAGCCCGCGGTGTAAGATAACAGAGCCAGATTGCGAGCTCGCTTGATAGCGATCGCCAGCTTGCGTTGATAAGGCGCTGATACGCCAGAAATGCGGCTAGGGACAATTTTTCCACCCTCGGTCACATAGGACTTCAACAACTCCAGATCTTTGTAATCAATCTCTTCGATGCCAGCTTCCTTAAAAGGGCAAACCTTTCGTTTGCGACGTAGAAGGATGCTGTTGGGGACACTGCGCATCGGGCGTTTCTTCTTTTTCTTGGCCATCTCTCATTCCTGATTGGTGTCTTGGTCTTCGTTGGTTTCAGTGGATTCTTCCTCGGTCTCAACCGCATCAGAGTCATTGTCTTCTTTGACTCCCTCTTCTTCGCTGGCTTCCTCCGCCGGCTTCAATTCAACAAGACTCTCAAACTTGGCTGCTGCACTTTCCCAGTCTTCAACTTTGATGATCTGGGCTCGGATCACTTGCTCCGAATAACCAAACTGGCGCTCCAGCTCTTCCAGCATTGCCCCATCACCACTGAGATACCAGAGGTGATAGATACCATAGTCCTTCTTCTTGATCGGGTAGGCCAATTTACGACGTCCCCAAAAATATTCGCGGCAAATCTGCCCCTCAAAGCGTACTATAAAACCGCGTACACGGTCGAGCAATTCCACTTGTTCTTCGTTATTTAAATCGGCGGCAGTGATGAACACTGCTTCGTAGTCGCGCACCATAGATAATTTTCCTTTTGAGCGTTAGGCCCGCTGATGCAGGCAAGGAAAGCGGACGTTAAACATTGAAGCGAAAATGCATAATGTCACCGTCCTGAACAATGTAATCGCGCCCTTCCAGACGCCAGCGTCCAGCTTCACGGACAGCTGTTTCCGAGCCAAGGGAATCCAAATCATCGAAGTGGTAGACTTCAGCACGGATGAAACCTTTCTCGAAATCGCTATGAATTTTGCCAGCTGCTTGGGGAGCAGAAGATCCACTTTGGATCTCCCAGGCCCGAACTTCCTTTTTACCTGCAGTGAAGTAGGTGATTTGATTCAGCAATTGGTAGCCAGATCGTGCGAGTTGTACGGTTCCAGAATGACGAATGCCCATTTCTCCCATAAATGCCTGGGCTTCATCTTCTTCCATTTCTGCCAATTCTGATTCTACCTGTGCACAGATTGGAATTACTTCAACCTGTTCTCGGGCAGCTAACTCCCGTAGGGCAACCTCAAATAATGAAGCCTTATTCAGGCCTTCTTCGGAAACGTTGGCTATGTAAAGCGAAGGCTTACTGGTGATCAGGCTTAGCTCTGCAAAGATCGATAATTCTTCCAAGCACCAATCTCCGGATCGTGCTAGTTTGCCATCTCCTAGATGGACCAACATTTGTTCAAAAACTTGAATCGCTGCTGCGACTTCTCGGTTGCCCTTCGCCTGTTTGCGCAGTCGTTCTAATTTTCGCTCAACCTGCTCCAAGTCAGACAAAATCAATTCAGTTTGGATGACCTCAATGTCTCTTATTGGATCTGGTGCCCCATCAACATGGACCACATTCTCATCAGCAAAGCAACGAACAACATGTGCAATTGCATCAACCTGACGGATATGACTGAGAAACTGATTACCTAACCCTTCTCCCTGACTTGCTCCTTTAACCAACCCCGCGATATCCACCACCCGCAACATAGCTGGAATCGTCTGATTTGGCTCGACTAACTCGGTTAAGCGCTGCAAGCGTGGATCTCTAACCGGCACCATCCCCACGTTGGGTTCGATCGTGCAGAAAGGGTAGTTAGCGGCTTCTGCTTCAACGCGTGTGAGCGCTCGAAAGAGCGTGGACTTGCCAACGTTGGGCAACCCAACAATTCCAACTTCCAGAGCCATGTAGAGCCAACTTCAGAGAGGTGCGTTAAGTGAGGTCTGAGGAAAGTTTGCACCGCTGATGAACTTTTCCAGCAGGGGAAAAACCTGGCGAATCAGTGTCTGACATTGTTGTCTGGCTTCTTGGCTCCAGCGTCGCAATACATAATCAACAGTCGGTATATCTGCAGGTGGTCGACCAATACCGAGTCGGATACGACGAAAGCTGTCAGAATTCAAGTGCTCCATCACAGAGCGCAAGCCATTGTG
>JACLAC010020423.1_pt1 | contig 36215 bp, 29 predicted proteins | sample 8027881 | NCBI WGS metagenome assembly JACLAC01 (sample SAMN15725517, study PRJNA655200) | protist metagenome | isolation source: fluorescence activated cell sorting (FACS) single amplified genomes of... | place: Spain: Blaines Bay Microbial Observatory, Mediterranean Sea | collected 2016-01-19 | reverse complement strand
AATGTTTCGCAACTTGGTCAGTCTTCGACCTAATGCAAAATTATATGGATGGCACAACTTCTTCCTCTTTGTACGAAGTAAAATTGGGTAAAGAAAAATTCCAAGGAGAAACACATGCTTACAGCGTCGCTTACGCTGACGATGAAATCACAGATATACTGATTCATAGCGACAAGATTATCTTCAATTCCATTAGTCAATTCACTCGTTTTAAAGATGTGAGTGAACTCAAAACACGAGGTTTACGAGTGAACCCGCAAATCAGCACAGCTGAATATATTATTGCTGATCCAGCACGCCCTTTTAGCCGTCTTGGCGAATCGAAACCTGAAAAAATCGAAACCATTATCAACGATATATCTGGTTTTATGTTCCATAACAATTGTGAAAACAGTGATTTTGATCGTTTCGATGAAATGCTCACTCTTATTGAAAAACGTTTTGGCCGTTTGATTGCGAGAATGGAATGGATCAGCCTTGGTGGTGGCATTCATTTTACGGGAAAAGGTTATCCATTGGATCAGTTCTGTCAACGACTCAAAGCATTTTCCAGCAAATACGATGTACAAGTCTATTTAGAACCTGGCGAAGCAGCGATTACCAACAGCACAACATTAGAAGTAACTGTCTTAGACACCTTATTTAATGACAAAAATCTCGCAGTTGTAGATAGCTCCATCGAAGCACATATGTTAGATCTACTTGTTTATCGAGAAAATGCGAAAATGCTTCTTTGCGAAGGTGACTATGACTACATGGTTTGTGGTAAGTCTTGTTTAGCAGGCGACATTTTTGGCGAATTCAAATTTAGTAATGTATTAAAGGTAGGTGACCGCTTGTCTTTTCAGGACACAGCCGGGTATACCATGGTGAAAAAAAACTGGTTCAACGGTATAAAAATGCCATCTATTGCCGTACGCCAATTGGACGGCAACATTGAACTCGTTAAAGAATTTGGATACAACGACTTTATAAAGAATTTATCTTAATCCTCTTTTGTAAAAAGATTCTAAATACATCACACCAAAATCTTAGAGAGATTGTTATTATGAAAAAAAATGTTTTAATCATTGGTGGGGGAGGCGTGGCTCGAGTTGTAGCCCACAAATGTACCCAATACACTGACATACTAAACAATATTACAATTGCTTCACGTAACGTTTCAAAATGTGACGACATTGTAGCCAGTATCCTCAACAAAGGTAATACGAAAGTTAAGGATCGTATTCAAACATTCGCCCTAAACGCTCTAAATATACCTGCCACGATTAATTTGATTCAAGACACAAAATCACAAATCGTCATCAACGTGGGTTCTGCCTTCATTAATATGTCCGTACTAGAAGCTTGTATGGAAACCGGTGCAGCTTACTTGGACACAGCTATCCACGAAGATCCAACTAAAATTTGTGAAACACCACCTTGGTATGCTAACTATGAATGGAAACACCGTGACGCCTGTAAAAAAAAAGGAATAACTGCCATTTTAGGCGTGGGCTTTGATCCAGGTGTAGTAAATGCTTACGCAGCATTGGCCTATAACGACTACTTTGATACCGTAAATGATATCGACATCATTGATATAAACGCGGGTAACCACGATAAATATTTTGCTACCAACTTTGATCCAGAGATTAACTTTCGTGAATTTACCGGCCGTGTTTACTCTTGGCAAAATCGTGCATGGCAAGAAAACAAAATGTTTGAGATCAGCCGTACAGATTACTTACCCGTTGTTGGTAAACAAACCGCCTACATGACAGGCCACGACGAAATTCATTCTCTATCTCAAAACTTAGACGTACCAAATGTACGTTTCTGGATGGGCTTTGGCGAGCATTATATTAATGTCTTCACCGTATTAGATAGCCTAGGATTACTTTCTGAACAACCGGTAAAAACCGCCGAAGGCTTGGAAGTTGTTCCTCTTAAAGTAGTTAAAGCGGTTCTACCTGATCCATCCTCTCTTGCACCAAACTACACAGGTAAAACCTGTATCGGCGATATGGTGAAAGGCAAAAAAGACGGTAAGGATAAAAAAATCTTCATCTACAACATAGCAGACCATGAAGATGCTTTTAACGAAGTGGGTAGCCAAGGTATTTCTTACACTGCAGGCGTGCCGCCTGTTGCCGCTGCTATCCTAGTTGCTAATGGCATTTGGGATACGAAAGAAATGCGTAACGTTGAACAGCTTGATCCAAAACCTTTCTTAGGTTTGTTGAATGAAATGGGTTTGCCAACTCGCATCAAAGATGGAAACGGCAAACATCCTTTTACTTCGTAGTACAAACACCTAATTAAAGTCTTCATAAAGTACTTTGAACACGCTCATTACTAAGAACAGGCTTATGTTATCAAGCCAAACCAGCTTCACCAAGGCTAAAAATAGTTTTTTTATTTCAATCAACGCAACAGTAAATAGTTTATCAAAATTAAAGCAAGCAAATAGCTATAAAATATTAAAATTATCCAAAACATAAACAAATCTGTTATCTTATTTATCTCAATGAATTACGTTAAGATGTTAGCTATACAAAACTTGTCACTTGGAACAGTATACCATCCTCTTTTTCAAAGCTACTAACTTTACTAACACTTTAAAAGACCAGTTTTTTATCTACATACAAAAAATAAGACTGCGAAAAATCTTGTACAAGCAGTCCACAATCTCGCAAACAACTTAAGTACCAAATAAAACTTAAGTTTTAATGCCATATCTCACATAAGCGGTATCAATAACAGTCACAGTCCATGCAGCATTGTATAATTCACCTACAATATATTACTAATAAAAACTGAGTTTAATAAGCCCTGAAACCGATTGTAGGAAGACAGGTTGATAATTGAACCATCATATCGCTTATGGTCTCATCACTCTCACTCTACGGAGAGGTAAACATGACGCTCTAAACAACCTGCATATAGTCTGACTCTAAATATTCTTCTAATATCAAAATCTTGAATATCGAGATGATTACGACGTACTAAACACACTATTCGATAGTTCTCAAGCGAGTTGCTTATACATCATCAAAGTAACTTCAAGACCCTGGCCATCTCCATATGCTGCTAAAGTCAAAAACATTAAGTAATCCTGCTAATAAGCGACTTACCGAAAATTACAAAATGATTAAAACATACCACTACCTTAATTACACTTAACTTTTCGATTAAAACCTATGACACAGAAAATTTGTCCTTATTTTCCCACAATATCTTGAATTTGCGTACTTGATAATCCAAAAAGATACAGAATACCATCCAAGCCCGATGCATTCATAGAACAAGGAGCTTGTTTTCTCACTAGAAACTTCGCATGAAACGCTACACCAAGCGCCGCTCTATTGAGCATAAGCAAATCGTTAGCGCCATCACCACAAGCCAATGTTTGCGACCAACCACAACCAATCTTATTGGTAATCATCTCTAATAAATATTCTTTACGATGAGAATCAACGATACCTCCAACGTACCGACCTGTTAGACTACCAGATCTAATTTCTAGCACATTAGCATGTACTTCGTTCATATCATACTGTAACTGGACACGATCTGCAAAATAGGTAAATCCACTAGAGAGAATAGCTGTATACCAACCGAAATGATGCAATACTTTCATTAGAGGTACTATACCATCCATATGAACAATACGTTGATACACATTATCCATAACATCGATACTCAAACCATTCAGTAAAGAAAGGCGCTGAACAAAACTCTCAACGAAATCGATTTCACCAAGCATAGCTTTGGCAGTAACCGCTGAGATTTTCTCACCAATGCCAAATTCAACTGCCAGTTCATCCATAACTTCAACTTTAATCAAAGTAGAATCCATATCAAACACCGCAACTCCTACTTTATTAATATCAGGAGTTATTGCTTGGTAAATATGGTCAATATTAGTATCATCAGAAAGTGTTAGTAAAGCAGTACAAAAATGGTCCAATTCATCTTCAGGAACAGATTTCTCTAATTCAATTCGAACAACCGAAGTAACTTCATCTGACGTTGTTAACGAAGTAAAAGCGCCGTCTAAACCTTGCATATTCAGCCACAATTTAAATTGAATTGAATAAGAAGCAGGAAAGCGACCCATTAACGTAATACTAGCAGACATAAACACTCCTAATATTATGAATCGAATAATCGTAGAAAATCGCTTTGCAAAAGCTAAACACCAAAAAATGACAATTTAAAACTAGCAAAGTTTGTCTTGCTCACTTTCATCAGAGGGCTATATTTCTGCATCTTCTTTATACCAAAAAAATTGAGAAAATCCAGCACATCAAGTGTACAATTCACAAATTATTTCATAAGCACATTTAAAGGACGTAGATACAGGCAAATATCAAAAACAATGCGGCATTACTTCTTTTGCGCGGAAGGTTAACTGCGACAGCAGTAACTATCGCCACATTTTTGTCTTTGATGGTTCTAACAGTAAGTGTTTTCTGGTTTACGATAACACAAACATTAGAAAACTATTTGGATCAACAAGCAGATGTATTAGGCAATAGCCTAGCAACGCAAGCAGCTTTTAACGCAACTCAATCTATTTTGACAAACGATTTATTAAGCCTAAACGTGTTATTAAACAAACTGGTTGTTGATGACAATATCTCAAGTGTTCGTGTTTTCAATAAGAAAGATGAGCTGCTTGCAGAAACGCTCAGTGGTCATTCTAAACGAATAAGCAACACAGATTTTCGACCATCTAAAAAACATAAAGTCTATACTTCAAGCATTAACTTTCGTGATGATGCAGTCGGTTATGTACTTATTACCTTAAATAAAATACCAGAACAAAAAACTCTGAAACATCTCTCTAACTTACTTATTGGCGTTTCTATTTTTATTTGTACCATCAGTCTTCTGCTTGTTGTACTGATGACTCGCTGGCTTTTTTCTTCAATTAATGATGCCAATGATACTCTCAATGCTTGCATAAGAGGACATCAAGATACTAAACTACTGCCTTCTTTTTACAAAGAAGGAAAAATCTTATGCGATACCATCCGAAAAATACAATCACTAGAATGGCCAAAACCGCACCTTAAAAATGTTTTCGGTATAGACAACAACGAAAAACCAGTGAAAACACAGATAGAAATCGATTTTGGAAAGATATTAGCTGATTCAAAACAACGTAGTTGCATACTCTATATTGACATACTTAATATCAAAGAATGGCATGAGAAAATGACGCCATTACAAGTTGTTAACTTACTCACACCCATCTATCGAGCAATTTTTCAAGCTAGTAGACAATTCAAAGGTCAAGTACATCAGTACCGAAATGATTCCATCCTCATTTTTTTCAAAGCAGAAAACAGCAGTGATTTCTTATATATAGAAGCCATCTGCACCACCCACGTCATTATAGGAGTAATTGATGAATTATTAAAAAATGAATTGTACAAAAACGCTCCTCCACTAAACCTTTATCTAGGACTCCATGAAGATACTTCTCATGTTGTAGGCATGATGAAAAATAATACTTATTGATAATAAAAATATAGAAGAGCTCGTAGAAAAAATAACGCTAGTGAGCCACTCTGCTGGTATTAACAAGTTAGTTATCAGCGAAAAAGTATTCACCATGGATGAAATACAGAATCGTGTATTTACTGGTCTACCTGAAATTATCAAACTTGCTGATAAATACCAAAAAATAGTAAAAAAACATATTTATAATCTAAACAATATTCAGGGTAATCCAGAATAGAAACACGACGACAACATTGATTACATAGCTCTAGCGGTCATCTTCTCTTCAATTTTAGTTAAAATGAGACAACTTAGCAGTCATTGGCACAGGCACGTATTATGACTGACTTTTCTTGGTTACTCATTAATACGCTCATAAAGCCTCATCTCATGCACCCATCACAATGTTTTAATTTCTTTGATATTTCAGTTACAAGAAACAATCAATTGATTTACTGGATATACACAACACAAATACCAATTACTAAGATCACCGTCTACTCATTACTTAAATTGTAATAAAATTCGCTTTAATTAAGCATAATTAAGGAGGGAAACGCTTCTAAATGTTACCTCCTGCGGATTTCACCACCTTGACTATCAATCCGTTTCATAAAATATGGCTGCGCTTGTCATTTTTATCTCACCGATAACACTTCTAAATTCAATTCAAAACCAACATTGCATAACACTAATTCACATGCAATTAAATTTTTCTGAAACTCGATAAGACTAAAAACGAATATTTTCAATATCATCATAAACACCAAACTCGATATCTTTTCAGTGTATTTGAAATTAATATTAAAGGTGTTAGCTTAAAAACGATTAATGTTTGATGTCGGGGCTATAAGAAACAAGTCGAATCGAGAGAAACCAACGTAGTCTGAATCACTCGATAAACTCTTGTACATCAGTAAGTTACGGGTAAATTATGAACCAAATACAAACTGACGTTCATACCATAAACTCGTTGAACCGTTTCAACAATTGATCAGATCTTGTTTCAACGTCGGGACGCTAATGCCACACAAACCTCTTAAAGAGGACCCATAATAAAAGAACGGGCTAGACATGAAAACATGGAAATGTTCCAAAAGACGAACAGATATTGAAAAAGAGAATATCCTTAAGTATAAGATTAGTACAAAAAAGGCCAGAGAGTGAAAAGTCACTTCCAGTATACTCTATCGCTTACATTACTTGGATGATACATTTGTCTACCAGGTTAATAACAAAAAGTATTTATATAGTTCTTCGTTTATTATACATCGGGATTATAGTAGCTTTAAATTTCTATCTTAATCTTATGATTCAATAGCATACTATTTTTGCTAAAAGTTAGTTAGAAAATATAACAAGTGACTTGCTTCATCTATAGGATTCAATCCACTCTATTATGACTTTCTCAAAAAAAATTAAAACAAGACACAAATTATCTGCCATTTTTGTACTAAGTAATATTTTAGTAATCGTATCTATATGGCAAATTTTTCAATGGAGTTTTAACCACAGCTTTGTATTCTACGTCACAAAACATGATAAGGACTTTTTAGAACAGATGGCCAATAGAACCGCTAACCTTTACACCTATTACAATGATTGGCATTTTCTAGTCCAAGAAAACAAAATAAAAAAAAGATGGGATCAGATTAGACTGAAAAATTTACGTAACTTAATTCCGCCACCAGACACACCTAACTTGGATTTAATTTATCCTTCTCAATACTACCGTCAACGTTTTTTGTTGTTTGATAAAAATCAACGAAATCTTATTGGAGATATTCCATTTGACAAAGCAGAAACATACGTAGTGGCAGTTAATAGAAAAATAGTCGGCTATGTTGGACTCAGCTCAATGAGGATAATGGTTCAAAACCGAACACTCAACTTCGCAAAACAACAAGGAATAGCCTTTTTGATGATTGCAACCTTTCTGCTCGCTCTTGCCGCTCTCCTGATTTGGCCATCAGCACAGTGGTTAAATCGACCTATTTGTATCATCAGAGAAGCGACCAAAAAGCTGTCTGAGGGAAAATTCGAAACACGGATAAAAATACGTAGTTCAGATGAACTAACGAAACTTGGTAATGACTTTAACCACTTAGCAACCACGCTTGAAAATACCAGAGAATCTCGCAAACAATGGATAGCAGATACGGTTCATGAACTTCGTACTCCAATAGCCATACTTCGTGGCGAGATCGAAGCCATACAAGATGAAATAATCAAAGTGACACCCGAAAGCTTAAAATCACTTAATCAAGAAGTCATGCACATAACACGACTAATCGACGACCTAAACCAGTTATCCGTGCATGATATGGGTAATTTGAACTACAAAATGAATAATGTAAACTTAAATGATACCTTAGAGCAGACTATTAAATCCATGTCATTAATATGTCAAGAAGCAAAATTAAATCTAGGCCTTGAGTTTAAACAAAAACACCAGATAACTGTGACTGGAGATACAAATCGTCTCCATCAACTCTTTGCTAATTTGATCAATAACTCAATAAAATACACAAACTCACCAGGAAAACTTAAAATTACCCTACAGGAAAAGAAAAATCTAGCCGTAATTTTATTTGAAGACACTCCACCAAGTGTTAATGAAGAAGAAAGACAGCATATTTTCAAAAAGTTTTATCGAGTTGAGAATTCACACAATCGAACAACAAGAGGAATAGGATTAGGCCTTGCAATCTGCACAAATATTGTCAATGGCCATCAAGGTACAATTAAAGCCTACCAGTCCCCTGAAGGCGGTTTAGGTGTAAGAATAGAATTTCCTTTAAATTAATATTGTGGAACAACAAATATTATGAGCAAAATACTGATTGTTGAAGACGAGCCAAAATTAGCAGAATTGGTTGCTTCTTATCTAGATCAAGCAGGCTATGAACATCGTCATATTGACCGTGGTGATAAAGCTGCTGACTACGTCAAAAACAACCAAGTTGATTTGATATTACTAGATCTTATGCTTCCTGGATTAGATGGCATTGAGATCTGCAAACAAATTCGTCAATTCAGTAGTATTCCCATCATAATGGTTACAGCAAAGGCAGAAGAAATTGATCGTCTAATCGGACTAGAAATGGGTGCTGATGATTATGTTTGTAAGCCATTTAGTCCTCGTGAAATTGTCGCTCGAGTAAAATCAAATTTGCGTCGTGTAAAACTAGATCAGACTGAATCACCTCATATAGATGGTTTCAACTTGGACGTAGATTGTCTTCGTGCAACTTATAAAAGCGAATTAATCGACCTAACACCGATTGAATTCCAATTGCTACAACTTTTGGTTAAAAAACCTGGCCGTGTGTTTGATCGTAATTTAATCATGAAAAACATTTATGCAGATAGTCGTGTAGTCAGTGACCGCACCATTGACAGTCATATAAAAAAACTTCGTAAGAAAATTTTTTCTGTAGCACCTAAACTTAACGTAATTCATTCTGTTTACGGAGTTGGTTACCGTTTCGAAAATAACGATTAATGAACAATACAACAAGAACAAATTTAAACTAATTGTTTTCTATTTTTATTAAAAAATTGTGTTGAACAACTTCTTTGAAGCATTGGAATTTTCTTTCTCCATAACTATGCCAATATCAAAAATATTGGCATAGAATGTGGTGTTTTGTAGAATTCGCTTAATCAACAATGGTTTCATTAATGTATCCTCCAAACTTGTGTTCAACGTAGCATCTCCTATTCTACTATTTATCAATATCCCTAAAAAAAACGTTAGGCACTCTTTCCAGTTTAAGTTCAACTGGACAATCTAAGATATCTAGGATTAATTACTTTGGTTGACAACTTACTAAAAGACGTATAATTGAGTCCTTTACTCGTCTTTTGTGACAGATACTTTTAATTGAAAAACCATGAGACATAAGTTCAGTCATGACATAAAAGATGAAGATGTGATAAAGGTATTGTAGATAGACAATGAAATCTTGAAAAACAACGGGGCCACTGATTCGTCATTCAAACAGAGGAGAATAGGTCATCAATGCATCCATTGAAATCAATAATGGATATCGACTTCACTTAAATATTAAAATACCAACGTATTTTAGAATAAGACATGCTCTTCTATAAGAACCAGTGCTCTCTTTTATAAATCGGCAAATTCCTTTTCCCAACGCTTTGCCTCTTTTTTAGAAAGACCACCAAGAATATTTACAGAAGTGCGCATACGAGCAAGAGAAATATCTGGTCCAAGAATATCCATAGAGTCAAACAAAGAAACTGATGCCGTTGTACCGGAAATCGCAACAAAAATAGGTGTGAAAAAGTCTTTAGGTTTGATTCCCATTGATTGAGCTAGCAACTTAAGTTCGTTAAAAATCACATCTTTATGCCACGTTCTTAATGCTTCTAGCTTCCACAGAACGAACTGCATGACTTTACGAAGAATCCCTTCTTCCATTTTTACAGAAACAAAATCTTCTTTAGTAATTGGCAACACGCCTTTTAAGAAAAAACCAGCGACATCAGCTACGTCAGAAAAAGTTTCCACACGATGAACAATCAATGGCAAAATTTTCATCAAGTATTCAGGATTCAAAGCCCACTCAACGTATTTTTGAGCGAACATCTCTAGTGTTAGATTTTCACGAATCCAGATACCATTTAGCCAGCTTAGTTTTTCCACATCAAAAATGGGCCCACCCAAAGAAACACGCTGAATGTCGCAATTCTCGATCATATCGTCTAAAGAGAATTTTGCACGCCCATCCGGCATAGACCAACCCATACAACCCAGGTAATTGATAACAGCTTCTGCCATGTAACCCATACGTTGGTAATATAAAATACTGGTTGAGTTCTTACGCTTGGACAACTTGGATCTATCTGGGTTACGCAACAAAGGCATATGACATAATTTTGGTATATCCCACCCAAAATATTGGTATAACAAAATGTGCTTAAACGTAGAGTTAATCCACTCCTCTCCACGAATCACGTGGGAGATCTTCATCAAGTGATCGTCCACCACGTTTGCTAGATGATAAGTTGGCATACCATCCGATTTTAAAAGAACCTGCATATCCACTTGCTTCCAGTCAATTTCAATAGCACCACGCAACATGTCTTGCATCACACACGTACCTTCTTCTGGGATTTTCATACGAACAACATAAGGAATACCAGCGTCCAATTTCGCTTGCGCTTCTTCCTCACTTAATAGTAAAGCACGACCGTCGTATTTCTGCATCAAACCTCGTTCTTTTTGATCAATACGCATTTGATCCAACTCTTCAGGGGTTTCAAACGCATAAAAAGCGTGACCTTTGTTCACCAAATCATGGGCGTACTGAACGTAAATATCACCTCGTTCACTTTGACGATAAGGACCGTATTCACCACCAACATCTGGACCCTCTTCCCAATCAAGGCCCAACCAATGTAACGCATCCAAAATCATCTTCTCAGATTCAGGTGTACTACGATTTTGATCCGTATCTTCAATACGTAAAATGAACTTGCCACCCATTTTTTTTGCAAATGCCATATTAAACAAGGCGATATAAGCGGTACCGACATGAGGGTAGCCAGTTGGAGATGGCGCAATACGTGTTCTTACTTCAGACATAGCGATCTCTTTAATTCAGTTCGTAGAAATGCGCTTAATTATAATACCCCTCAGCTCAAGGAGTAAAAGGGATTTGATATTTTTTATGAATTGACGTCTGAACACAACAAAATCTTATGTCTGTTTAAAGGACTGATACACCAATTAAAAAAAGCAAATGCTGATGCTAACATCAATTCTTAAAACCAAAAGGATGAAATACATTACTCATAAAGTAGTCCGATGAATTAAAATATATTTCTTCAGCGTTAGGATGCTTTTCCATAGCAGACAGAGCAATTTTCGGACCATACCTTTCACACCAAATATTCAACTCAGAGTATCTCCAACCAGTTTCTAATAATCATATCAACATGAACGACTGAAACTGATTTTTTCTCTTAAATTTCAAAACGCTAGACTCAATCTGAATATGTACTCTGTTTGAAGACCTATTCCATACTCGAATCTATTATATCAACAACTGTATTGATCAAACAATTTTCTAAATTGCTCATCTGCCAATTCTCACCCAAACCATTTAATTGTTTGAGCTGATTTTTTTCATTTTATAAGATTGAAGTATGGGTAGAGTCTACTTGATTAGTAGACTGAGCAATTTATTCCGTGTTTGCGAAATTAAGTCAGCACGACAGATTAGCTTTGAATGTCATCAATGTTTTGAATGTGTTTAATAAGTTATATCGTTTTTTTCAATTGCTTCCATAATAATCCATAATTTAAAGTCCACTGCACAACCATGTTGAGTTGAGTACGCTTTCGATTTGAATCCCCATAATAAACCTCTCAATTATAAATCTATTTCAGAACGAAACATATCCACCATTCATTCCTATATTAAAATTGGAGTATGGAGCAAATAAACACATCTAGATAACAATACATAATTAGCCTGATTCAATATTCTTTTAAAAACCAATCTAATTCTGTTTGCGAATAGTCATTCACTAACTTCACATTGAAATACACCATCTTCAACTCTCACTGATATCTTGTCACCTCTTTCTACACCATTTATCGAACGAATTACCTGTTTATCTTTGAAGACAACAGCATAGCCTCGGGAAAGCGTATTTAGTGGGCCAACTAGATTCAACTTGTCAACAAGGCGAGAAAAATGAATTTGTTTGTTTGTTAAAACATTGTTTAAAGCCAGTGCAAGATGTACATCAATGTTTTTCAATTTTTCTCTATTATGCCCTATGTACCACTCAAGGCTGTTTTTGAATAATCGGTACATGAGACTTTGTATTTTGACACAGCTTTCTTGTACTTGACGTTCAAAACTTTGTTGTAAGCGCCTCTTAAATTGATCTAATTGATTTTGTTGTTGATCAATACGCTCTTTGGGATGTCGAATACGCTTAGTAAGAAAGTCGAGTTGTTTCTTACTCTGTTCTAAGACGCATGATATACGACGCGCCATTTGGTTTTTTTGTTGTTCTATTAGACTAATTAGTTGCATACAATCAGGACTTAACAACTCAGCCGCTGCAGTTGGAGTAGCAGCCCGCATGTCAGCAACAAAGTCCGAAATAGTAAAATCGGTTTCATGACCCACAGCAGAAACAATAGGTGTCTTAGCTGCAAAAATAGCGTTAACCAATGTTTCGTCGTTAAAGCTCCACAGATCTTCCAATGAACCACCGCCACGACTGATGATAATAGCGTCAAAATGACTGTTTTCATCAGCACGAATTAGCTGTTTGAGCATATTTTTTACGGCATCTTGCCCTTGTACCGAAGAAGGGAAAATAGTAAGTTCAGTTAACGGGAAACGACGTCGAAAAGCAATAATTATATCGCGCACGGCAGCACCAATAGGTGACGTAACTATGGCTACACGTTCAGGTTTAGTTGGTAGCGGTTTTTTGTACTCAGGATTAAATAATCCCTCTAGCTGTAAGTTGCTCTTTAGATGTTCAAAGGCTTGCTGCAGTACCCCTTCACCAGCAGATCTTATACTTTCAACAAAAAGTTGGCAGTCTCCTCTTGGGCCATAAAGGGTAACACGAGCACGCAGTCGAACCATGTCACCATCTTTCAGCTGAAAACGTACGATACTATTTTTACCTTTAAACATAGCACAACGAATTTGCGCTCGATGATCTTTTAACGAAAAGTACCAATGACCGGAGCTTGGTTTAGCAAAATTAGAGATTTCCCCTTCGACTAAAATCCATGGTAAGCTGACTTCAAGAAGCTGTTTTATCTGGTAATTTAGCTGTGAGACAGTAAATGCTGTTTCTTGTATCGAGGTTGTTGTAAATTTTTTCATCAATCTCTCATTATTTTGATTTACCGAATATTACTATTAGATTAGGATTATTCGCTTCATTAGTATTGGAAAATTCACATTATGTTACGAATCATGCAAGAAGCTTTGACGTTTGACGACATATTGCTTGTCCCAAGCTATTCCGAAGTTCTTCCTAAGGATGTTAACCTCAAAACAAAAATCACAAAAGACATTGAACTAAATATTCCACTGACGTCCTCTGCGATGGATACCGTTACCGAACACCGTATGGCAATTGCTTTGGCTCAAGAAGGAGGCATAGGCATTATCCACAAAAACTTGACCATTGAAGAACAAGCTCGTGAAGTGCGTCGTGTTAAAAAGTTCGAAAGCGGTATTGTTCGTGATCTCATCACTATTAATCCTGAGGCAAGTATTCAGGATCTTATGGATTTAACCACAGCGAATGGTATCTCCAGCGTGCCAGTTGTTAAAGGTAACGACTTAGTTGGTATTGTAACCAGTCGTGATGTACGCTTTGTAAAAGACTATGATAAAAAAGTCTCCGATATTATGACGCCAAAAAATCACCTTGTTACTGCAATTGAAGGAGCCTCAGCAGGTTCTATTCGTAAGCTGCTTCATGAAAACCGTATTGAAAAGGTTTTGATCGTAAACGAGCAATTCGAATTATGTGGCATGGTCACTGTGACAGATTTCAACAAAGCAACAACTTTTCCACATGCATGTAAAGACAACCAAGGTCGTTTGCGTGTTGGTGCGGCCGTTGGTACGGACACAACGGGTGACCGTGTGAAAGCTCTATCTGATGATGGTGTCGATATTATCGTTGTCGACACAGCCCATGGCCATTCTAAAGCTGTCAACAATCACGTTCGTTGGTTAAAAGACAACTTTCCTCATATTCAAGTGATCGGTGGCAACATTGCAACAGCAGAAGCAGCAATTGTTCTGGCTAATGCAGGGGCTGATGGCGTGAAGGTGGGTATCGGTCCAGGATCAATCTGCACCACTCGTATTGTTACGGGTGTGGGTGTTCCACAAATCAGTGCAGTAGCTAATGTAGCTAGAGTTATGAATCCACGAGGTATTCCAGTCATCGCTGATGGCGGTGTTCGTTTCTCTGGTGATATATCTAAAGCAATTGCAGCTGGTGCGAGCGTTATTATGGTAGGCGGTTTGCTTGCCGGTACAGACGAAGCGCCGGGGGAAGTAGTTCTTTTTCAAGGTCGTTCATTTAAAACATATCGTGGTATGGGTTCTTTAGGTGCTATGTCGCAAACACAAGGTTCTAGTGATCGTTATTTTCAAGAATCAAGCAATGTGGAAAAATTAGTACCAGAAGGCATTGAAGGTCGTGTACCGTCGAAGGGTCCAGTGGCTACTGTAGTCCATCAATTAATGGGTGGTGTTCGTTCGTCAATGGGCTACACTGGATCTCCTGATATTGAGACTATGCGTACCAAAACACAGTTCTTAAAAATCACCAGCGCCGGCATGCGTGAAAGTCACGTTCATGATGTGACAATTACTAAAGAGGCGCAAAATTATCACATTGGTTAATTACAAAATAAAATGAAACCAAGATAGAACGTATTAAACGTCTCATTACTCTTTACTTAGAGGGATTTATGATCTTAGCATATGAGAGTAAAAGGAAAGTCTAACAATGTCGAAAGATATCCATACTCACAAAATTCTTATTATTGATTTTGGTTCTCAGTACACTCAGTTGATTGCGCGTCGCGTTCGTAAAATTGGTGTCTACTGTGAGGTACGTGCTTTTGACATAGAAAATCAAGAAGTTATTGATTTTTCTCCAAAAGGCATCATCTTAACAGGTGGTCCTGAGTCCATTCCCAAACAGGGTTCTCCTCGCGCTCCAGACGCTGTTTTTACCCTAGGTGTACCCATTTTCGGTATTTGTTACGGTATGCAGACCATGGCAGAGCAGTTAGGTGGTACAGTTCAAGGCTCTGAAATTCGTGAATTTGGTTACACACAAATTCGCAAGCAAACAAACCCGTCTTTATTCCAGGGTATCGAAGATCACATAACCAACGATGGCATTGCAATACTAGATGTTTGGATGAGTCACGGTGATCAAGTAATCGCTATGCCAAAAGATTTCACCTTAATAGCCTCAACTGATAGCTGCCGAATTGCGGCAATGGCAAATGAGGTGAAGAAATTTTACGGTGTGCAATTCCATCCAGAAGTAACTCACACGCCACAAGGTGACCTTATTTTATCTCGCTTTATTGTGGATATTTGCGGCTGTGACACCTTATGGACACCTGCAAACATAACTCAAGATGCCATCAAAAATGTGCAAAAGCAAGTCGGTGATTGCAAAGTATTATTGGCTTTATCTGGTGGTGTGGATTCCTCTGTTGTGGCAGCTTTGCTTCATAAAGCCATTGGTGATCAGTTAATTTGCATGTTCGTTGATAACGGTCTACTTCGTCTAAACGAAGGTGATCAAATAATGAAAATGTTTACGGATAACATGAGTATAAAAGTCATTCGTGTTGATGCAGAAGATTTGTTCCTGGGTAAGTTGTTGGGTCAGAACGATCCTGAGAAAAAACGTAAGATCATTGGTAATACCTTCATCGATGTTTTTGAGACAGAAGCAACTAAACTAACCAATATAAATTTTCTTGCGCAAGGTACGATTTACTCAGATATAATCGAGTCTGCAGATTCTAAAACAGGCAAAGCACACGTTATTAAGTCTCACCACAACGTGGGAGGTCTTCCCAAAAACATGCGGTTTCAATTAGTTGAGCCACTTCGTGAATTGTTTAAAGACGAAGTGCATAAGCTAGGTCTAGAGCTAGATCTTCCTTATGATATGGTTTACCGTCATCCGTTCCCAGGACCAGGTCTTGGTGTTCGTATCTTAGGCGAAGTAAAAAAAGAGTATGCCGACATCCTTCGTCGAGCTGACGCGATTTTCATCGAAGAGCTGCGGAAATCAGGTTACTACGAAAAAACCAGCCAGGCCTTTGCTATCTTTTTACCAGTTAAATCTGTGGGTATCGTCGGTGATAACCGTTGTTACGAATACGTGGTGGCACTTCGTGCGGTTGAAACCGTCGACTTCATGACTGCTCGTTGGGCACATCTTCCATACAAATTGCTAGAAGCCGTTTCTAGTCGCATTTGCAACGAAATTGAACAAATTTCTCGCGTAACTTATGATGTATCGTCTAAGCCACCTACAACGATTGAGTGGGAATGATTTTCTCGCGTTCATAGTCTAAAAAACAGCTCTCTTTGAGTAATCAGCTAGGAAATGTAATATATAACAAGACAAGTCCCGGCAAAGCTGTCAGCCAATGTGGTACCAATCTTAAACCAACACTGACAATAATTCAAAACCAAATGTGAGGAAAGTATCCATCGATTTCATTTTGGTAAACTGATGACTCTCACACCAAGCCAATCTAGTCAGCTAAGTCACTTCTGCTTCTTCATTGATTGCCATATCCTTTTTAGTGGCGAACTTTATTCGCCCTCACTGTAAGACCTCTAATGCAAAAAATTGCAGCAAAAAATACACTGCTCAAAATGCTAAATAGCATGCTAGTGACTACATATAAAAAAACAAATTTTCAACCTAACAAATTCACTGGCAACACAGCAATCTTACTCAAATCTTCGACAAGAAAATGCATCACATCACTGCGCTTACTGACAGACCATAAAACTAACAGACAAAAATATAAATCAGTCAACAAATACCAATCCAACTGCGATAAACAACCAATTGATTCCACAATACTTTTTGCTCCACCATTTCAACAGTGATATCGACATAGATACCTCATCGCTCTCAGAACTCTTCATAAAATCAACAATCAATACTCAGCGAGTAAACAAACACTATCTCTAATTTAATCTACTTCTTGAAAACACACCAGCACTTCGTATTTTAGGCAAATACACTTGTAATATGACAAGTTGGATACCAAAGAATTCACTTCTTTTACCGAGCAAACTCGGTTTCAAACAACAAATCGCTCACTTTACCGTTGCCCAAACAAATATATTAATCTTGCGTTGTACTATCAGGAATTTTGACATTGGGAATCTTTTATTTTTGCCTTACAAAACTATTTTAATCAGATTCGAACACCAAAAAAAGAAACCTATTGTTGGTAACCTTCATATGATCATTTCAAAAATAAAACAATCTTATAATACATACCACAACCACGGTAATTCAGGTGCTAGCAAAACGCTTCTATCAGATCAACTAGATAAATGTATTCTTTATTTACATAATAAATCATATTCAGTGTCTTTCTAACACAGTACAGGTTTCAAGACTTCTTTAGATTACCATATGATATTTTTTGACAAGCTTTCGATAACTTACTTTTATCTCGGTAACATCAACTTGCTCACTGACACCCAAAATGTTGTAATAATCTCTAAAGTCTATGGTGTTCTATTTCCATCGTAAAATTATTCTTTCTACGAAATATGTTCACATATAACTACTGTCTGAAAATCAATGAGTCTTATCGTAGACTTCTATAATAGATTAATGTTTAAATTTCGAATAAAACTAATTTAGATTCATAGATACTTCTCATAAAAAATAAAAAAAAACAGACTGGCGGACAATGTTTTTTCACTCAAAATTTGCATAACAACTTACTGTATATCATAAGATATCGCAGTATTAATTTACTGAATTCAACATTTTTGTCATTTATTTTTCATATCAATCGCCCAACGAGACATACTCAACACTAAGATAAGGATACTCTTCGCACTATGCAAACACTTAAGAAGTTTACCGGTTGGCTAGTGCTAGGGACGCTTATTTTCTATCTTTTATCAGTTTCAGGCTGCATCAATATTATACTATCAACAGTATGTGCTTGGTTAGCTAATGCAGCTATGTGGCACACCTTGCCAAAAAGAGCAAAATATCAAATACTGATTTTAATAGGCATCGGTCTGCTTGCTCTAATTTTTGCAGCAAAACAAGGTATTTGGATGACATGGCAAGAAATACTTGCTATCAATTTACCTGTACTCGCTATGTTCGTTGCTATATCTTTTCTAGATCTAACCAACTCAACAGATACGAGTAGTCCCTTACCAAAAGGGTTTCGTGCCATTGTTAATACTGCTCTAGGCGTACAATTACTCGGTGCTTTGATTAACTTATCTGTAATTATGCTGTTTGCTGATCGTATGAAAGGTCTGGGGAAATTAACTTCAGTACAACAATTTGTTTTAACAAGAAGTTTTTCTTCGGCGGCTTGGTGGTCACCCTTTTTTATCGCCACTGGGGTTGCTCTTACTTATGCTCCCGGCATGGAATGGCAACATGCTGTCGCTCCTGGCTTATTGATGGCACTCATTTCTTCTGTTTACACAATTTTTGAAGCCCATCGTAAAACAAAAAACGACTTTGAAGGTTATCCCATTAAAAGAGAAAGCTTATTTATCCCTATAAGTCTCGCCATTGTGGTGATTGTTTGTCATTTTATTTGGAAAAACATCAGTATACTCGTTCTAATTTGTGTAATTGCACCACTGACCACTATACTGTTAATGCCAGTACATTCTAGAGATAAAAAACTACTGCAATTTGTCGATCAAAAACTACCGAGTATAGGAAGTCAATTTGCGCTGTTTCTGGCTGCTGGACTGTTTTCAACCGGTATCAAGACCATTATTCTTTGTTACCCACAAAATTTTGATTTGCATTTGTCCACTTTCAGTCCCATTCTCTTTGCTATGACATTAGCAGGCATGATACTTATCAGTTTCATCGGTGTTCAACCAATTATCAGCATCGCCATCGTTAGCCCCATACTCTTACCATTGCATCCAGACCCAACCCAATTAGGTTTCCTTTTTTTTAGTGCATGGTCTATCTCTACAGGAAGCAGTGCATTAACTGGATTAGGCTTACTCATGACCAGTCGTTATCAGATTTCGGCCAAAGTTATTATGACGAATGGTTGGTGCTATGCTTTAGTCATGTGGCTAATTGCTTCTTGTGTGAACACAGTATTTTTATAAAACCTAACGACTCTTTCAAAACAAACGAATCAGTGATAAAACAAAAAAACTCGCCTTAGTCATTCAAATATGAACTAAAAATACGCCCATAACCTTTGATAGCTTAAGATACAAATATCAGGAGTAAAATTATGAAATTTGAACGTTATTAATTAACCACATTAAATAGTGAAATGGAATACTTTATCCGCTAACTAATACTGATAATCCAATAAATCTTTTCAGCAAGCTACACTCTTTCATTGCTAAAAAAAGTTGGACCAAAAATACACCAAGACACATCCTCGTTATCAGCAACTTAATAGGTTTTTATGATTACCACAGCAGCCACTTTATCGAAAATTTACCGGATACAATAAATCTATAACATCCACCTAAAACAACTCATTATTGGCTCTTTGATTGGACTGTTGTGACTTCCTATTTTAAAAAAAATCAACCTATAGCAAAACCATGATACTCTTAAAACGAAGCTGAAACCATCATTAAAGTACTGTAAACCAAGGCATTAAAATAGATCCGATACTACATCTGATGAATTTATACTAATCAACAAATTTTTCTCTAATATGACAAAAGAAGCGTACGCAAAATAATTTAATAAGATTCAAGACTACATTCAATCAGGTAGTTGCTGTTAAGTAAATCTAGTTCAACGTTTTTCTAGCACTGATCAAAGTGATACATTAAACACTTACCAAAATTGTGTCTTGCCTACCAAACTCTTTTTTCTACCTAATTACAGCTCCATTACGTATTTCAATGCCAATAGTCAAATGAACTCAAACATTATTATTCGATCCCTCTTTACCAACCAAAGAAAGCTCCACTGTAGGACGGGTAATAGACTCGTCACAGACTCAACTTGCCAAAACGAATATCAAGAAACCTTATATTACTCACCAAAAGAGCATTTCATATACACAACCATCCTAGACACATTGCGTTTCCTGGAGGCAAACACGACCTAATGGATACCAGTATCCAATGTACAGCATTACATGGAAGCTTTGAAGAAACGGGCTAGCTCCTGATTGTTTTGACCTAATTAGTGAGCTGGATGAGTGTTGTACAATATTGGGTCTTTGAGTCAAATCCATTATCGCTAAAATAAAGTGCTTGAATCAAATGAGTTTATGTGGAGAAGAATTAAAGTTGATACATTGAATTCCTCCAAACTATCTTCTTACAACCAACAATTATCGCTTTCGTAAAAAGACACTAGGTAATGTTCCCGTAGTTATCATGAAATTAATTATCAAGAAATACGTATTTGAAGCACCACAGCGAAGATTTTAATCGTGAAAAGAGACTATTTAGTTTTTTTAGGATAAGAGCACTGCAGTGTCCGTAAAACAGAGCCTTTGAAACAAAAACTTGCCCAAATATATGCTTAAATCACAAGTCAACGTGAAAACCAAAGCCCAGGTACAATAGTACATTTCACCCAAAAAAACTAAATGCTTTGAATGAACACCTTCTTAACCATATAGATAAGTTTGTCCTGTCATTTATTTTGCTTTTTCTAGTTGATAAGGCAAAGGCAAAAGAAAAATAGCTTGCCCATCTAGTTGAAAATATGCTGTCTCATTAGATTCCGCATTCAAAATGACTTGCATCACAAATAGATCATTAACCTGTGATAATTGAAATACTTGACCAATATTTTTACCCTGTTCATCTTGTATACCTTGAGTAGTATCAAGATGACCCTGCCAGGTAAACAACGCCAACTGTTTTTTTGATTTACCACGGTACTGTATACGCGAGACAATTTCTTGACCGGTATAACAACCTTTAGTGAAGCTGATACCTCCAGTACGTTGCATATTTAACCATTGGGGAAGCACTACACCGCTTTGCTCTTCTTTAATTAAAGGTCTAACAGATAATAAAGACAGTAAACCTGTTTGATCCGAGAACTCCTGAATGATTGTCTTCGCCATCTCTGACTTTTGTAATATTAAAGAAGCCAAGACAGGAAATTTGCTGATTACAACAGTACAGCTATTTTTTTTTTGCTTGATAGGAAGCAATTCTGATAAAAATTCTGGCGTTTGATTCTGCGTACTGGATTCAAACTCAGTATATATTGAAAATTCATCTGATGCATCCGCTATTTCAATTTTAAAAAAAACAGCATATTTTTTAAGGTGTAAAAGTGTACTTTTAACCAATACTTTGTCCATCACTAATAGGATATGATCACTGTCTTGTACAACAAAAAAATTGGTTATAATCCGCCCTTTTATACTACAAATAGCACCATATAAACCATTCTCAGTAGATAACTTTGCTATGTCACAGGTTACTTGTCCCTGCAAAAACTTGCGAGCATCAATTCCTTTGATGCATAAAACACCCAAATTGGGTTGGAGCATATTAGCTTTTTCACTGTAAAGTAATGTGGAAGCAAATTCAGATAAAATATTCATAGTGTAGCATCCATAATTATTAGTATTTACGACGTGATTAAATATTTATCCACTGTGATGTAATACCTCTTTTGTAATTTTCAATCGTCATACTACGCGATGTAGGTGAATGGTTTCACTTTCAAGAAAGTGCTATTTTATCAACAAAGTTAAAATAAAAACGTCGTCATCTTTATCTTTTTTATGTGATTAATGAATTTTTGGATAAACTAATTTTTAAGAACACTTTAATTTGATAAAATCAAAGACATAGATAAACGAAGCAATACAACATGGACTATAAAGATAGACTCTTTCATCACATTTTTCACAATAGATATATACAAATATGGGTATGCATTTTCATTACCTTGTATTCCATCGTACGACCCTACACGTTCAATTAAATCAATATATTTTTCTTTGGGAACTCCAGTTTGTATAAATGATAGATGCATTTTGACACAGACAAAAACAATGATAAGGTTGGTTAACTTGGTAATACAGCGATAAAAAATAATTGAAATACGTAACCAAACAGATTAGAGATAATATCAATTCAGAATGGCGTCTTACTTATAAATTGTTGGTGTTGAGTCATAACAAAGTCGTACTCTGTAAGAATCACACCCTTGATGACACAACATCAGTAATTGATAAGCTGCAGTACACATAAGCGATATTCTTATGTTAAGACTAATGACTCAATTTAACTACACGAAAGTGATTTAAAACAGAAATCCAGCCTGATCACTGGTCTCGTCAAATTGCGAGTTATTAGAGAGTGGTTTTAATACCCAATCTACTGGCGTTTTACCATGCGACAGTAAGTAATTGTTAGCTTTGGAAAAATGATGGCAACCTAAAAAACCTCGATGAGCAGATAACGGCGATGGATGTGTACTTTCCAACACAAAGTGTTTATAACGATTAATGTGACGACCCTTTTTCTGCGCATAAGATCCCCACAACATAAAAACGACATTTTGATGCTCGTTGTTGATCAACTTGATGATTTTATCAGTGAAAACTTCCCACCCCTTATTTTGATGAGAACCCGCTTTGCTTGCTTCCACAGTCAATACACTGTTTAACAACAAAACACCTTGTTCTGCCCATTGCTCTAAAAAACCATGAGACGTAGGCGCAATACCTAAATCCATTTCGAGCTCTTTATAAATATTCATCAACGAAGGTGGCACTTTAACATTGGGCTTTACCGAAAACGACAAACCATGTGCTTGACCTTCACCATGATAAGGATCTTGCCCAAGAATTACCACTCGCACTTGTTCAAAGGGTGTTTTGTTTAATGCCGCAAAACGCTCATTATTAGATGGATAAATCACTTTGCCTTGTTCTTGCTGAAAAGCAAGAAATTGCTGTAAAATAGACATGTAGTCTTTATTGAATTCGCCAGCCAATCGTGTTTGCCAACTTTTAATTAACATCATCTTTTACTCTATAATCGAAATATTATAAAAAACTCATTAACTGGCTATGATATCGGAGAGAATTAGGCGATGGCATAGCTTTAAAATTTAAATAAAACGACCGGGTCCGCAGGATCATTCAGTTATAGCCAATGCTCTAACAAAGCTAGACCATTTCTTGCAATAAATATGCTAAATTGCATTGGACTATTTTATCTGATGTGTTTTCTATATCCAAACGGTTACCGTAACTCTGTATCAGCTGCAAATTACCCTCTTCACTAGCGAAATAGGTCATAAAATTATCTTTTAAACCGAAGGGATACTCCAACATTGTTTTCGGCAGCTGATCAAAAGCTTTGTCTAAATCAAACTGAAAATTTGACTCTAAACATACTTATCCTTCAGACATAAACTAAATTACTAACTCATCTCATAAAACATCATATAAACACACATTAGAATTGTCCACAAGAAAACTCGACGTTACTATCGCCTTATCTAAACTCTTTAATAATACCGAGCGTAGGCGACCGTCTAAAACTTTTTTCCAATCCCATATAGTCAACAAAACCAAGCTAAGTTCGCAAACTATCAGATAAATTTACCTATCAATTCACTTCGAATTGCAAACCAAGCTGAAATAATGACCTTAAACAATTCAAAACTAACGTTTGCAACAAATCCTCAAGCGGAGGACAAGAATAAGTGATCAGCAAAGTGGTTATTTATGCTACTATATGCTACTATCCTTTGCTTATAATTGTTTTAATTGACAATTTCCAAACTGGATACTTCCTTACACCATTGTGTTAACAAGAAAACTAATTTTTTGCGAGAACACATTTAACAGAAAATAAAAAGCCGTTTTATTCATCTTAAACGAGGAAAGACGAATCTAATTAAGAAAACATTGTACTTTTATTAATATCATTTCACAAAACTGATTACCAGTGTTCCGCTCGGTAAGCAACAAGTCTTACGGAACAACGCTACTTTACCAGTATTTGAAAACAAACCATAACACACAATTTTGAACTACCTCGATTAACAACTTGATACCCAAACCATACATTTCAGGAAAAAAAGATATCAAAAACAAACGTCAAAGCGACTATACTAGACTAGGAACTAGGAGCAAACTTTCCAAGTATATGATAACCGAGTGTATGCTCTTAGATCAATAACCAACAATCCAGTACGACAATTAGACCAAACTATTTTTTGTCCTATAATTGACATTGACAGTAGTTAACAATGCGAGAACTCAGGTGAAACACCTAGAGTATTTAATTGAGAATCAAAATCATCGAAAAAAGCTCGAATGTCATGAAATAGACGTGAAGTAGTGCTATAAAACAACAAATAATCTAGTATAAGAGGCCTCATTAATTCATCCTCGAAGAATTTAATTATATATTGTCACAGAAATTCCATCAAGTACTGACGAGATAACACAATTTGTTGCAGAGTTGATCACCTAAATCACTATAAACCTAGTTATAATGACATTTTTTAAACTATTCTTATGTTGAAAGCACTAAAAATCTTCTTTTACTTAAACATATTTGGCGTTGTCATTGTTACCATTGCTACTCTCATTGTTTATGAACAAGTAAAAGATCGCATCCCTACTGTGGCCGAACTCAAACATATAGAATTGCAAATTCCCTTAAGAATATATACAGCTGATCACAAGCTAATTGGTGAATTTGGTGAACAGCAAAGAATCCCCATTACTTATGCTCAGATTCCCACTGATTTGGAACATGCCATTTTGTCCGCAGAAGATAGTAATTTCTATCATCATCCCGGCGTTGACATTATGGGCCTAGGCCGAGCTTTAATGCAGCTAATTACCACAGGGCAAATTCAAAGTGGTGGTAGCACCATCACCATGCAAGTGGCACGAAACTATTTTTTGTCCTTAAAACAAACCTTTACTCGTAAATTCACCGAAATTTTTATTTCTTTAAAGATGGAAAAAGAATTAACTAAACACGACATCCTAGAGCTCTACATCAATAAAATTTATCTTGGTAATCACTCTTACGGCTTCGAAGCGGCATCTCAAGTTTACTACAATAAACCACTAAAAAATTTAGATATTGCTCAATATGCTATGCTGGCTGGCCTATCAAAAGCCCCTTCCATTTATAACCCTGTAACTAATCCATCCCGTGCATTAATACGTCGAAACTGGATCCTAAAACGCATGTTGTCACTTGGTTATATAGATAAAAATCAATATCAAACCGCTGTAGAAACATCAGTTATCGCTAGCAATCATGGCATTACACCTGACGTTCAAGCTGGCTATGTGGCCGAAATGGTTCGTTCCGATTTGTTCGACACCTACAAAAGCAATCTATATACAATAGGCTTAAATGTTTACACAACAATTAATTCGAAACTACAACAAAATGCAAACCAAGCCGTCAATGATGGAGTATTACTTTATAATGAACGTCATGGTTATCGTGGTCCACTGGATTTCAAACCAAAACTCCTAACAGAGTCCTTAGAAAATCAGAAAAAAGTGCTGAACAGTTATAATACTTTGAAGAACTGGCAAACCGCCTTGGAGCTTTCCACAGCATATCAAACAGCAGATTTACTTTTATCTGATGGTACTCAATTTACGCTTCCATGGGACGCAATGAGTTGGGCCAAAGCCTATATCAACGTCAATACTCAAGGACCCTCTCCAACTAAAACGTCTGATATTATGAAACCTGGTGATATCATTAGTCTAAAGCCAGACGACAAATTAGTCTGGAAACTGACACAAATGCCAAAAATGCAAAGTGCACTTGTAACATTGCGTAGCAAAGATGGAGCAATACAAGCCTTGGTTGGTGGATTTAACTATAACGAAAGTAAATTTAATCGTGTGACACAATCTAAACGTCAAACAGGTTCAAGTTTCAAACCTTTCATTTATTCCAGTGCATTAGCCCATGGCTACACGGCAGCAAGTACAATCAACGATGCACCTGTAGTCTTTAATGATACCGAGCTTGCCAAAGCATGGAGACCAACTAATAACGATGGTAAATTCTATGGACCAACTCGCCTACGACCTGCTTTGTATCGTTCTCAAAATATTGTATCAATACGATTACTTAATGACTTAGGTATTCAACCAACATTAGACTTTATTCGTCGTTTTGGTTTCAATTCAGATGAGTTGCCACATAATTTATCTCTTTCTTTGGGAACCGCTAGTTTGTCTCCACTACAAATGGCAACCGGCTACACTGTCTTTTCCAACGGTGGTTATCAGGTAAAACCTTACCTGATTGATCACATCACAAATCGAAATAACAGGGTAATTTTTCAAGCAAAACCGGCAACCGTATGTAACGACTGTACTTTATTAGATAATTCATCACCTAACGATCAAAAGATGGGCTTATTCAACACATCAGATGGAGTTCGTAGTTTGCCAGTAGCAAAAGAGGTACTTGATCCAAGTATAGACTACATCATGTACGACATCATGCGTGATGTCATTAAACATGGCACGGGCCGTCGTGCACAAGTATTAGACCGTTCTGATCTGGCAGGAAAAACAGGAACGACAAACAATGAAAAGGATGCCTGGTTCTCTGGTTTCAATGGCAAAATTGTTACCACCGTCTGGAGTGGCTTTGATGAAGCAAGCAGCTTAGGTCAATACGAATGGGGTGGTTCTGTATCACTACCAACCTGGATAGACTTTATGCGTCCTGTTCTAAAAGGCACGCCAATGGCTTATATCTATAAGCCATCTTCAATGATCACTGTGCGCATTAACCCAAAAACTGGAGAGCGTGCTCTACCAGGTCAAAAAAATGCCATTTTTGAGATTTTCCGAAAGGATCATGTACCCCTTCTACATAATCAAAACAACCTTGGATCTAACAATAGCCAAAACAGTAACGTTCAGAAAAAAAAACAAACAAACAAGGCTTTGGAAAATTTGTTCTAAATCAAGTGGCAATGGCACTATTCAAACATCAGAACACAAAAAGCTAAATGACCTGTGCTCAGTTTTTTCACGACGGTTGTCACATTCTGAGACAACACAGTGTTAAAAATCACCAAACAGAGGTCAAGCACGTTCTTCTTTGTTGTGATTGTGAATGTCCCTGGACAATAGCTCAACACAACAAGAAATACATCTCACCACATTCTCTGGTAAACCGACTTAACGTTTACAGTGGCATCGACAAAGACTCTGCTATTTTAACTCTTATCATGCCATTTTTCATTATTCTTGTTTGTTTTAGAGAATTTAGGCATAAACAACCTCTCATTAGTAGATCAGTCCATTCCACTACGTTTACGAAACTCAATTAACACTGTAAAACTGACCTTCAAAACACAAACCATTTTTTTCAATTGTTGTTACAGCCTGTAAGCTAAAGTCCATTATGTAATCACATTTTTATCATTGAGCCTAAAAACCTTACTATTAAAACAAACTAAACATGGTTTTACGATAATAAGCCAACTCATTAATGGACTCCATAATATCATCCATTGCTAAATGCGAACCTTGTTTGGCAAACCCTTCTAATACTTCAGGCTTCCACCGCATGGCTAATTCTTTAATAGTACTAACATCAATATAACGATAATGAAAAAACGCTTCCAGTTTTGGCATATAGCGATATAAAAATCGACGGTCTTGCCCTACACTGTTTCCACAAATAGGTGAAGCTCCCGCTGGCAAATATTGTTCTAGGAAAGCAAGTGTTTCTGCTTCGGCTTGTACTATATCAATTGGCGACGACGACACTCTTACCGTCAAACCAGAATCACTATGATGTTGAGTACACCATTTATCCATCGCATCCATTACGGTTCTTTCTTGATAAATCGCCAAATTCGGTCCTTTAGCAAGAACATTTAAATTTTTATCGGTCACGATAGTAGCAATCTCGATAATGGTTTCTTTTTCTGGGTCTAATCCGGTCATTTCCAGATCAATCCACACTAAATTTTCGTTACTAAAACTCATTTGCAGTCAAATCCTTTATTATCGATGCCAAGCATCATACTATGTATAAATTACTTTATGAGTGACCGAATATAATGCCGAAAAAGAAACTTACAAAACCAGTGTTTTTATAGGTCAATCTGAGATGTCAGGAAATCATCTTCAATCAGCACCTTACTCTCTGATATTGATATTAGCGTCGGAGAATTGCCCCAAAAACACAAAAAGAGAACTCACACCATAACAATAGCTCATCTATTCCGTATACCAAGAAGCGGCAATTTAACAAACTCTCCGGGAATACAAGAATTTGATTTGGGACACATATTTAAAGATGAGTTACCTAATGAGTTTACTGAATCTCGTCTTCATATCGGTTGTTGTCTCTCAAAACTGTACCCGTGAAGAAAAACCAAGATACATCAATTTTAGATGCTTTCAAAAAAAACAAGTCCCTCAACACAGATTTAAAAGCCACCTGCTTATCAAACAATCAGTTCGTGACAACAACATCGGTTAATAAAATTATACTAACACATCTGTTCTATGAACTATCAGAATTAAATAAATCATAAGGCACGGTATCAGATAGACCAATTACTTGAGCAGTTCGCTTATCACTCAAACCATCCTCTTCCAGAATACGTCGAGCAGCATTCGCTCGCACAGAAGATAAATCCCAGTTGTTCAGCTCAATTTTATCGTTAGACCGAGTCGAATCGGTATGACCTGTAATGACAATAGGACTACTCATTATAGATTCCAATTCGTGGAAAGGTAAACCCGTTAATGTGAATATACGATAGTTATCTGTTAAAAAATTTACGACCTCGTGATCACATAATACATCAGGGAAACGACTAAATAATTCATTGCTAAAAGGTGACTCAATGTCTTCTTCAATGGACAAAAAAACCTTCTTGGCGACTTTTTTGAAAAAGAGAATATACCAGATCCAGTAACTATAAATAAAAACGTTTATTATGACGACTACCAATAATTACCTGAGGTAACAAAGAAAGTGGATTTGCCACCATAAAGGAACCAAGTGCAGAACCAAAAAATAATAAGCATCTCAAAGGATTGCCCCAATACTAATAAGTGACCATCGGAAGCCTGATACCCTACAAAAACACTTATAACAACTAATAGCATATTCGCTAAAGAAAACATAATTTCCCCCTAGTTAAGAAGAAGCATACTTATTCACAAACATACAGTATGACGAATAAAATCAAGTACTTTAGAGACTAAAAAAACAATTCAATTATGTATTAAAATTCCCTTTCAGCCTCAACAAATGAATAGCTTTTCTCAAACTACAAAAATTCTCTATGAAAATGAGGAACACAGACTTGTCTAAAAAAAACTCAGATGTGACACTTAAACCTTTGAAAGCAAATATCTCATCGAAACCATTTGTCAACTTTGCCATTTTAAATGAAGCTAACACTGTTTTTCCTAAAATAAACTAGATAAAAACACCTCATCACATCACTGCAATGATTAACATAAATGGCATTAGTGTATTACCAAAAAAACTTAAATCTTATGGTTCTACAATAAGAGAACTAGCACATACTACATTAGCTTATAAAATAAGATCCAGTTATAAAGTCAAAACCACAGAAAAACACTGGGCAATTGAGAAACACATTAATTATAAAGAAGACATTTCTTAAACAACTTTTTTTAAAGAAGCATTGTGTTAGATTAATGTGGTATTGTTTTATCCATCAATGCGGAAAATTATTCAAAAAATTAAGACAAGTAAGTAACCAACCAGCCAAAACATCGCTCTTTTTACTATCAGATCACCATAATCAAAGAGGTCCTGTCGACGCAATCGATTCAACTATATAAAAAACAAGACTATTACAATACTCAAAACACTCAAAGAATTATTGTTTTTTTTAGATGTAACTTAAGATAGAATGGTCTTTTATTTTCTACGAGTCTAAAATATTGATCAGACGAATACCACTTCATAGAAAACGCTATCAAGTCTTTTGCGGGCTTGTCTCAAAACCATGCAACCAGCCATTCATTTACTACAAGAGGTAAAACGGACGGAATTTTTGACAAAATCTTCCACATAAAGCAGACAAACTCATCAAATAAAGACGATTATTTAATACTTGCTTCTGTACATATTTCGGAAAACGAAACCCTAATTAATTTACCTTGCAACAGACAAAACACTCACCAAAGATAGCTGCAAAAAATTAAAACATATAGTAAAATCGATTAATCGCAGCACTCAATGAACACCAGGATAAAAAAAGTGACAAAAGATCAAATTTTTGCTTTCGCACAACATATTACGCCACAAAAAACACTCTCTAGATTAGTAGGGAAAATAGCCGAATGTGAAAATCGCTGGATAAAAAATACATTCATCAACCAATTTGTAAAAAAATACCAGGTAGATATGTCCGAAGCTGTGAATAGTAACCCACTTTCTTATCGCAACTTTAACGACTTTTTCACTCGCGCTATTCTTCCCGAGTTACGCCCAATTAGCAAAGAAAAAAACAGCATTGCCTGTCCTGCTGATGGAACTATTAGCCAATTAGGCAAAATTGAACATGATACTCTTTATCAAATAAAAGGTCACAACTATAGTCTAACTTCACTGCTTGGTGGCTACGCTTCTTTATCAGATCAATTCTTGGACGGCTCATTTGCCACGGTATACCTTTTTCCTCGAGATTATCATCGCGTACATATGCCTTTAACTGGCAAACTGACTAAAATGATTTATGTACCAGGCAAACTTTTCTCTGTCAACAAGATTACCGAAAAAGAAATAACAGACGTTTTTACACGTAATGAACGGATTGTATGTTTATTTGATACTGAAGCTGGGCCAATGGCCATTATACTGGTTGGCGCCATGATAGTTGCAAGCATAGAAACCATCTGGGCTGGACAAGTTACTCCGTTCAATAAAAATGTAGCAGTTTGGAATTACCGAGATCTAAACAACATAGAAATTAAAAAAGGTGAAGAAATGGGCCGCTTTAAACTAGGTTCTACCGCTATCGTCTTGTTTGGTAAAAGTGCTATAAATTGGGAAGAATCCATAAAAGTGGATAGTAAGACAAGAGTGGGCATAAAGCTCGGATCATTAAACCAGAAACCATCACCTAAAGAAAACACTTGAACTTGTCTTATCCCAAAATACGCTAACAGTTTCTTTTGAGCCAGTAGATCATCCTAGTTTTTTTAAAGTTCATTGTACAATCGCATTAAACACGCGTATTTTCACTTGATGCCCCCATAGTGGATCCCTTAACAACTGTAAAACTCATCTCAGGATGGAATAATCATAAGTTTTACAATCAAGAGCAAACCTAAAAAATCATAGATCCCTTTTCTATGATTTATGGCATATTATTTCCGGATTCTGGTTTTGGTGCAGAAATTAAATCCTCTCTTGATATATTCATAGTCAGCAACAAGTTTGCCGCTACAAATATAGAAGAATAAGTGCCCACAATAATGCCAACAATCAATGCAAGAGAAAAATTATGAATAGACTCTCCACCCCATAAGAACAAAACAACAACCACAAATAATGTTGTCAAAGAAGTAACAATAGTACGCCCGAGGGTTTGATCAATTGATAGATTGATCAAATCATAAGGTGTTTTATCGCGCATGATTCGAAAGTTTTCCCGGATGCGATCACAAACAACAATAGTATCGTTAAGTGAATAACCAATAAGTGCTAACACAGCTGCCAATACAGTTAAGTCAAATTCATAACCAAAAATAGAGAACACACCTAAAGTAATAATAGTGTCATGACTCAAAGCCACCACAGACGCCACAGAAAACTTAAATTGGAAGCGCACAGCAACATAAATCATCACAACCAGCAAGGCGAGTAACATCCCCAAACCACCCTGTTCAAGAAGTTCCTGACCAATCTGAGCCCCTACGAATGAAGAACTTTTTAAAGATACATTAACCTTGTTATTATCTTGAAGTATTGTTAGCACCTTATCACCTAAATCAGATGTGTACTTGCTAGCAGTGCGAATAACAACATCCGTGGGAGAACCAAAGTTTTGCACAATAATATCTTTGTATCCATTTCTATCAAGTAACTTACGAACACTATTCAACTGTGGCGCTTCCTGGTAGGAAACCTCAATAGAAGTTCCTCCAGTAAAATCCAAACCAAATTCAATACCCTTTGTTGCTAATGAAAAAAAAGAGATGATCACGAATGTAATTGAAAAACACGCTACAATTTTACGTATCGCCATAAACGGGAATCTTGTCACTTTCATAGCTCTCCCTAAATATACAGCTTCTTGTTTTTACCACTCGCATACACCAAAGTAATCTGTGCACGTGTCACAACAATCGCAGTAAACATGGAGGTAAGAATACCCAGAGATAGTGTTACCGCGAATCCTTTTACAGACCCTGTACCTATTGCAAACAAGATAACCGCAACCAATAGCGTAGTTAAGTTAGCATCAATAATGGTAGTAAAAGCACGGTTGAAGCCAGAATGTATTGCCTGATTACTTGACATACCATTCGCTAACTCTTCTTTGATCCTCGAAAATATTAGCACATTAGCATCTATCGCCATCCCCATTGTTAACACAATGCCCGCAATACCTGGAAGTGTTAATGTCGCTCCCAGTATAGACATACATGCTAACAAAAGAATCAAGTTAAACATCAAAGAAATATTAGAAAAAATCCCAAATATCCGGTAGTAAAACAACATAAATAAAGTCACTACCAACAAACTACTTTCAACAGAAACTATACCTAGATGTATATTTTCAGCTCCTAAGCTTGGTCCAATAGTATGCTCTTCAATAAAGTAAATGGGCGCCGCTAGAGCTCCGGAACGCAGCAATAAAGCCAATTCAGAAGACTCATGAGGACTGTCTAAACCCATAATACGAAAAGAATTACCTAAAGTAGTCTGAATGGTAGCTAAAGAAATAATACTTTTTTTACTAAAAGATTTACGAACCCCAATAAGCTTACCATCTTTCTTGACATAGACATTATGAGACTTATGTTCGATAAAAACTACTGCCATATTTCGACCCACAGCAGACTGTGTTACACGAGTCATTTTCTTACCGCCAGTGGAATCTAAACTGATGTTTACTTGTGGACGACTATTTTGATCAAAAGAGGACGATGCATCAGACACATTATCACCAGTTACGATAATATATTTATCTAATTGAGCAGTACGTCTACCACTATTTTTGAACGGTAGAGTTTCTACATCTAAATTAGGTTGATCTGACCTTGCTTCCAAATGGAATTCGAGGTTAGCCGTTGATCCAATAATACGTTTCGCTACAGTAGTGTCTTGCAAACCAGGAAGCTCAACAACAATACGATTATTGCCCTGACGCTGAACTAAAGGCTCAGCTACACCCAATTCGTTAACACGATTACGCAAAATCGCTAAGTTTTGCTGAATCGCATAAGACTCAATTTCTTTTTCAGCTGTATCAGTATAGCTAGCGTCTAAATATAAACTACCATCCGAATCACGCTCAGTATAAACATACCGATTAAACTTGTTTTTTAAAAAATCTTTAGCCGCAGTTCGATCAACTTGTTTCAAGAATTGAATTGACACTACACCATCATCGATCGAAACACTACGATAATGAATAAGTTGCTTACGCATATCTGCTTTCATTTCAGTGGACGCTATTTCTAATTTCTGCTTCAACGCTGTAGGCATATCTACCTGTAACAAGAAGTACACTCCACCACGTAAATCCAAACCAAGTTTGGCCGGTCTTGCACCAATATCATTCAACCATTTTGGTGTCGTTGGCACAAGATTCAAAGCCATGACATAATTGTCATCCAGCACAGCAGAAACAACTGTTTTCGCTGTTAATTGGTCCTCGCCATTATAAAAACGCAAGGTACAACCAGCATGGGTCAACTCCACCTTTTTCAATTTAATGTGTGCCTTAAACAAAGCATTTTGTACTTTTTTCAACACACTTTCATCAATGATGATCGTTGATTTTTGAGTCGATATTTGCACAGACGGATCATCTGGATATAGGTTTGGCAGCGCATAAACCATCCCTAACACCAAGATAAGAGCCACCAAAAGATACTTCCATAAGGAGTACTTATCAAGCATGAAAAATTCTTTACACCTAAAAAATAAACATTAGTAAAAAAATTGCCTAATTCAAACAACTTTTCAAATTAAAGCTACATGGATTTCAATGTTCCTTTTGGAAGCACAGCTGCCACAGAAGATTTTTGAAACTTCATCTCAATGTTTTCAGATACTTCTAATACGACAAAATTATCTTCAACTTTCAATACTTTACCCAACAAACCACCGCCGGTTACAACCTCGCTTCCTTTTGCTAAAGAAGCAAGCAAATTTTTATGCTCCTTAGTACGTTTTGCTTGAGGACGCCACATAAGAAAATAAAAAATGACGACGAAACCACACAACAGTACCAGATTAAAAATACCAGCACTAGCTGGGTCACCATCTACCGCATAAGCGGACGGGATAAATAAAGACATGAGTTAACTCTCCAATAGTTTATAAAACTTTTGCCAATTTTTTTATAAGAACCGATAGTAATCTTGCTAATTGACTATTATTTACCCAAAATCGGGGTCTCTAACCCAAGTTTTTCATAAAACTTATTAACAAAAATATCAAACCTACACTCATCAAGCGCGAGACGCAATTCTGCCATCAGCGCTTGGTAATACCTTAGATTATGAATGGTATTTAATTGCGCCCCAACCATTTCTTGACACTTATCTAGGTGGTGTAGATAAGAACGAGAAAAGTTTTTACAAGTATAACAATCACATTCTTTGTCTAAAGGTTCGACATCATGGCGATGAATGGCATTACGAATGCGCACAACACCGCCTGAAGTAAACAAATGACCATTACGTGCATTTCGTGTTGGCATTACACAGTCAAACATGTCAACACCACGACGCACACCTTCGACCAAGTCTTCAGGTTTACCCACACCCATTAGGTAACGAGGTTTATTTCGCGGTATTTTAGGTGTAACATGATCTAACACTTTCATCATCTTATCTTTTGGCTCACCAACAGACAATCCACCAATAGCATAACCATCAAAACCAATATCAACTAATCCTTCCAATGATTCATCACGAAGATGTTCGTACATACTGCCTTGAATAATACCAAATAAGGCAGATGGACTATCACCATGCGCATCTTTTGAATATTTTGCCCAGCGCAAACTCATCCGCATAGAGTCTAACGCACGTTCAACAGTAACAGGATAAGATGTACATTCATCAAAAATCATAACAATGTCAGAGCCTAGATCTTTTTGTACCTGCATGGAAATTTTAGGACTTAAAAACACCTTAGAACCGTTGATAGGCGAACGGAAATTCACTCCCTCTTCATTAATTTTGCACATTTTGCCAAGAGAAAATACCTGAAAACCGCCTGAATCAGTGATAATTGGTTTTTTCCACTGACTAAAGCCATGCAAACCACCATGAGCCTTTATAACTTCAATGCCAGGACGTAACCAAAGATGAAAAGCATTACCTAAAATAATATCCGTACCTATTTCCTCAATATCTTTAGTCAACATACCCTTCATTGTACCGTAAGTCCCAACCGGCATGAACGCAGGGGTTTCCACTTTACCTCGAGGAAAAATTAACGTCGCACGACGAGCTTTTCCTGAAGTAGTATGAAGATCAAAGTCCATAAAACATTCTGGACGTTTACCTGACATACATCTTAGTCCCTCACTTTACGGATTTTTAAAGCCTACAGTATTTCATACAACGAGCTATAGTATCACTATAACAAAAAAATCGATATTGATTTTTCACTATGACTTTCATGCATCGCCATTACTTGAATTATAAGTAAGAGATAATGCTAATCAACATAATTTAGGAAATTAAAAAT
>JACLAC010010807.1_pt1 | contig 36235 bp, 33 predicted proteins | sample 8027881 | NCBI WGS metagenome assembly JACLAC01 (sample SAMN15725517, study PRJNA655200) | protist metagenome | isolation source: fluorescence activated cell sorting (FACS) single amplified genomes of... | place: Spain: Blaines Bay Microbial Observatory, Mediterranean Sea | collected 2016-01-19 | reverse complement strand
CCACGATGGAATAGGGCGCGGTCCAATCCGGGCTGAACTTCAGGCCCGTGATCCTGTCGTTTTCAAGCGGCGTCCGTCGGGTGGAACGCCCCACAACGACATTGACCCCAAAGGCGACGCTGTCGCCCTCCATGGCCATCAACTCCGCAGCGCCAACATTAAGCATAACCCAGCGACCGTTACGCGGCAGCTGGGGCTCACCCCAGCGCAGGCGCTCCATATTCACGCGATACGTCACGAACTCAGCTGGGGAGAGATAGGCCAGGTCCCGCTGCGCCGCCTGTTTCATGGCGGCATAGTAGCGCGTTTTCGGCGCGAGGCTTTCGAGCCACCCCGCAAAATCCGCCGTCTTGAGCCCGTTTGTCAGCTCCGCGGCAGGATTGACACGCGGTTCCGGGTTGTAACGCCCTTCTTTCACGTCCCGTATGTAGCGCAGCAGACCGGCTGTCAGTTCCAGATCAACCTGAGAAATCTGAATGCCGTTGAGGGTGCCGCCGGGAAGCCCTCGATCAGCGGGCAGATAATCGTTGGGCATAAGCCCGTCAATTTTGGCGTCAGCAAACCGTCGGATCAGCACCTGTGCTGCGGGCAGCCAACCGCCCTGACTGTACCAAATCGGGTTATAGTCCGTTTTGGCGTAAATCTGCCGAAGCTGTGAGGGTGATACGCCGGCGGTGCGCGCAGGCAGGGAGACCTCGCCGCTCAAGTAGGGGCGGATGGTATCCGCGCCGTTTCGCGGCAAGGCATAGGTTGAGTTGGTCTCCGGAATTGTGACGTTGGAGGCCACCTCAGTTGCCACAGGTGCCTCTTCAATGTTCGCGATCAGCACCGTTTCAGCACCCGCTGCTTGGGCAGAGATACTTTCGGTGGACCCTTGGTATGGAACCTCTTCGGTGATGACACAGGCGGCCAAGCTAAAGCTCAAGCCGAACAGACCTGCGACCACAATTGGTCTAACCGGCAACCTGTGTTTCAATTTGATGTTCATACAGTCCCTTCCGGACAACGGCGCGGAGCAGTGAAAGGCAGAAAATGCTGCGTGTGCTTGCATATGACATTCTGCGATTTTCTCAACCAACAGTGCGAACATCTGACGCCAAAATGATCACATTCGCGCGTTTTGCCCCCTTGTTGAGGGGTTTCGGCAACGAAGTCCCGTGCCTTTGCACCAGCCGGTATGCAAATTTCTGACACCAAACTAAGGCTGTAGGTAAAATTTTTATACACGAATGGCATCTCGGATTCGTTCGAAACAACCTGGCAAAGCTGCAGATGGGTGGCAGCTGTCTTACATACTCGTGGCTGTTATCTTGCGTGGATCGAAGCGGGCACGCATATGTCTGGGACACAAAGGTGTATTTTTTCGGGCAAAGCGAGAGGCTAGAATGTCTGCAGTTTTCAAAATGCCAGTACGTGACGGATTTGTTGACAGCATAGGAAACACGCCCCTCATCCGATTGAGGAAAGCGTCTGAGGAAACCGGCTGTACCATTCTTGGCAAGGCGGAGTTCATGAACCCGGGCGGGTCCGTCAAAGACCGGGCTGCACTGGGTATCATTCAGGCTGCTGAAGCCTCAGGGGCGCTGCTTCCCGGAGCCACAATTGTCGAAGGCACAGCGGGAAATACGGGCATTGGTATCGCGCATGTCGCTGCGGCGCGCGGATACAAGGCCGTGATCGTCATGCCCGAGACACAGAGCCAGGAAAAGAAGGATGCCCTGCGACAGTTGGGGGCAGAGTTTATCCTGGTGCCTGCGGTACCCTACCGAGATCCGAACAACTACGTGAAATGGTCTGCACGACTGGCCGAAGAACGCGCAGCGGAAAACCCTGGAATGGCGATCTGGGCGAACCAGTTTGACAACACCGCTAACCGCGAGGCGCATCGGACGACAACCGGCCCGGAAATCCTCCGTGATCTGGACGGCAAAGTGGACGGCTTTATATGCGCCGTCGGTTCAGGTGGTACGTTGGGAGGCGTGGCTCTGTCGCTCAGAGCGGCCAATCCAGCGGTCAAAATTGGCCTTGTGGACCCCTACGGCGCCGCTCTCTTTGCCTACTACACCGAAGGCGAATTCAAGTCTGAAGGCGGATCCATCACCGAGGGTATCGGTCAAGGGCGGATCACCGCCAATCTGGAAGGCTTCACCCCGGATTTAGCCTACCGTGTATCCGATCAGGAAATGCTGGAACGCGCCTACCAGCTACTGGAAGAAGAAGGCTTGTTCCTTGGCGGTTCGGCGGCGTTGAACGTGGCTGGCGCGATAAAGATGGCTGCGGACATGCCCAAGGGATCGACCATCGTCACCATTCTTTGTGACAGCGGTGGACGCTATGCCTCGAAGATGTACAATCCCGAGTTCTTGCGAAGCAAAGATTTGCCCACGCCACCGTGGATGGAAGGATAAGCATCATGGCCTCAGCGCTGATTTCTGCGGCGGACCTCAGCCGTCGATTGGAAGCCGGAGAGCCCCTCAAGCTGCTTGACGGCACCTTTTACCTTCCCACCGAGGGCAAGGACGCCAAGGCCCTTTTCGCAAACGCGCACATCGAGGGCGCGCAGTTCTTTGATATCGACGCCGTCTGCACCCCTTCTGACCTGCCCCACACCGCCCCAAGCCCCGAGATTTTTGCTCAGGCCGTCGGAGAGCTCGGCATTTCAGCCGAGGATACGGTGGTTGTGTACGACCAGAAAAATCTGTTCAGCGCACCTCGGGTCTGGTGGACCTTTCGGATGTTTGGTCACGAAAACGTTCTGGTGCTGAACGGGGGCCTGCCCGCGTGGCTGGTACAGGGCTTCGCGACCTTCTCAGGCTTGCAACCCGCCATGCCGTTGGCCTATCGACCCAAGGCAGACCTACGCACCGTATTTCTGGCGGACCAGGACGACGTCACCACCGCATTGGACGCGGGTCACCCTGTCGCCGACGCTCGCCCTAAGGGGCGCTTTACTGGGGCGGAAAAAGAACCGCGCGCGGGAATGCGCAGCGGCCACATGCCGGGCGCGACGAGTGTTCCACTGTCCACGCTGATCGATGCAAACGGCGAACTGGTGCCGCTCTCCCAAATCGAAGCAGCCTTTTCCAAAGTTGATAGCGCCAGTCCGATAATTACCAGCTGTGGCTCGGGCGTAACGGCAGCAGGGTTGAGCTTGGGACTGCACGAAATCGGCCTGAAAAGCCGTGTCTATGACGGTTCGTGGTCAGAATGGGGTCGAGAATCTGCGGATACCGTCGTCGTAACCGGCGAGCTCTAAGTTCTGCGCCCACCGCTGGCACACCAATTGCTCCCCTAGGTTCTGAAAACAAAAGGACGCCATGAAGCGTCCAGATGAACCTAAGTGGAATCGGCAACCAACTCATGAAGAACGACTATTTCGCCATCGTTGTTGCAGCGTTTGGCATCAGCATCACGAGCGCTGCGGTTTCGCAGAACTTGGTGGATACGGTGTCAAATGACACTGAACTGAGAGTCTACTCCCCGCACCTAGGTCGGAACGTCGCTGACATGACCTATGAAACCAACCTCATCCGCACCGCGATCGACCGCGACCCCTATCTTGCGGCGACCTCCGATACCTATCGAGCACAATATGGTGAGCCCTCGTCATCGACGCGTCAGCTCGACTATCAAAACCGGCGCTCCGGGTGGCGCTTGGTTGGAGTTCAACCGTCGCCGACGTCAGGCGAGATCGTTGGCCTGCAGCCGGTTCTCGAAGGCCTGCCCGCTGGTTCCGTTGAAGTTTCAGGCGATGAATTAGCCCGCTTCCGCGTGAACCCCGGCATTCGTCTCTATCGCGCACCTTCTGGCAAATATTACTATGTCGAAGACCCCGCCGCGCAAGGTTCCAAAGGCACAGACCTCGTCTATGGCCGCGCGCCCGAAGGCTCCCGCGAAGTCGACGCGGCATCTGTAGGTGTCACAGCCCTGCCAGAGGGCTTTGCCGTGGTCCGTTCGCTCGACGGTCAGCTCTATCTCGCCCCTAAGGGGCAGTTCAACTGAGCCTGCTATTGCACGAGTTGATCCGCGAGGGCTTCCAAGTGGCTGCGGTTAACGCCGTAGTCACGACTGCCATAGACGGACCATGAGTAGAGGCTGACCCGGTAAACCCCGTCCTGCGCTTCTTCGATCCAGTATGACAGACCATTGGGAAATCGGAGTGCTGGGGTGCGGATGACGTAGACGCCGGAGAGATCACGGATCTCTCGCGCCTCGCCATTCTTCTGATCAACGGCATAGCCCTCAATCGCCCGATGAATGGCTTCAGCGTCCAAACCCACGACCGTGACTGAAGCCCCATTGGCGCTGAGGGTCGTCAAATCCGGGTCGGCCATCAGGTAATCATTACCTCGACTGGCCCGCCGTAATTCATCAAGCGCTCTGAGCTTGATCGATTCGTCTACCAAAATGACCTCGAGTAGCGCACTCAACATTATGATCCCCTCATTGTTTGACATGCACGCGTCAGCCGCGACAGGCTGCACCTTGTTTCCAAGAGTGACTTAAAGCACATGAGACATATGGAAACTGCTGGTTCGAAATTGTTAGTGATCGGCGCGGGGCCGGTTGGCCTGTCATTGGCTGTGGGTTTAGCAAAGCGCGGGCATGGCGTTCGGCTGTTAGACGCCGGGCCAGACCTCAGAACGGCGAAAACGCCTGCCCCGGCACGATCTACGGCGCTGATGCCGCTCAGCCTGGAAACACTGGGCGAACTCGGGGTCTGGGACCGCGTGAAACACCTGAGCGCGCCACTGGACAAGCTGCGCCTGATCGATGATCAGGCAGATCGCTGGACCAATCCGGTCATCGAGGTCTTTAGCGCTGATGAAGTTACCGATACGCCTTTTGGCTATAACATCATCAACACTGACCTGAGTCGGGCCTTACTCGAGGCGGCCGAAGCTTGCCCTAATCTGCGGCTCCATTTTGACTCAGCCGTTCAAAGCTGGAAACCGGGTGAAGTGACCCTTGCTGACGGTGTAACATTTCAAGCGGATCTGATTTTTGACTGCGCGGGTCGGCATTCTCCGGTCCCTGAGCAGGCCCAGATCCGCATTAAGGATCATCGGCCCAATCAGGTTGCCCTGGTTTGCCAAATCGACCACAGCATCGATCACGACAACATCTCCACTGAATTCCAACGCCGCGAAGGCCCGCTGACCACGGTGCCGTTACCACCATCGAACGCAGGGACGCCCCGATCAGCCATCGTCTGGGTGCACCGTCCCGAGACTGCCGAAAAACTGCGTGCTTTGGACGAAGACGGGTTTCGCCGAACTTTGCAAAGCGCGTTGCGCGGCGTTCTGGGGGAAATCTCAGAAATTAGGGCCAGAGGTGGCTTTGTCGTGGGTACGCAGATTGCGGATTGCTTTCACGGACTCCAGCTCGCGCTGGTTGGCGAAACCGCACACGTGCTGCCGCCACTCGGCGCACAGGGGTTGAATTCGTCCTTTGCTGACGTCGCTGTTCTGCTGTCTCTATACGACCAGCCCTTCAAAGTCGCAGACCCCGATATGCTACGACGCTATGGTGCCCAGCGCCGGGGCGATGTAATAAGTCGTCTAACGGCGACCCACTTTTTGAACCAAGCGATACAAAGCGATCGTCTGGGCATGGATCACGCCAGACGAGGTGCCTTGAAAAGCCTCGGATGGCTCAAACCGGTTCGCCATGGATTGATGCGCGCAGGAATGCGCCCCTTTGGAGTGGGCTGAACCAAGATGAACCGAGCGACTGCGACTGACTTTGTAATTGACGCCGCACCTGTTATCCCAGTCGTTGTTATCGAGGACGCCAGCAGAGCCGCAGATGTGGCCAAAGCTCTAGTCGCTGGCGGCTTACCTTGCATCGAAATCACCCTGCGCACACCGGCCGCCATGGCAGCGCTAGAAGCTGTTGCCGGCGTAGAGGGTGCCATCCCCGGCGTTGGCACCGTGGTATCAGTGGAGCAAATGCAGGCTGCCCAGCGGGCCGGTGCACAGTTTGCTGTTTCACCAGGACATACGCCTGGGTTGCTGGACGGCGCAGAAGATCTGGGTTTGCCCTATCTACCCGGGGCCGCGACGCCGGCAGAAATGCAGGCATTGATCGAGCGCGGTTATTCCAATCTGAAGTTTTTCCCAGCTGAAGCATCCGGCGGAGCTGCCTATCTGAAGAATTTTGCGACCGTTTTTCAGTCCATTCGATTTTGCCCGACAGGCGGGGTTTCCCTAGCCAATCTGGATGAATATCTGAGCCTTCCCAACGTCGATGTTGTCGGCGGATCGTGGGTTGCACCCAAATCTGCGATTCAGGCGGGCGATTGGGATGAGTTGACGGCACTGGCCCGGGACGCCATCAAGGCAGCTAATGTCATCAACGCCTGAGGCCCCAATGACTTCCGCCACAACAACCATGCCACAAACCTCCGCAGAACTTCGCGAAATGGTCGAACGCGCCACGCCCGAGCAGCGCCTTGCACTGGCCAAAGCCGGAATTACCCTCGCGGTCCTTCAGGAAAAACTGCGCATGGGGTTTACCAACGAAGAAGTCGCAACGGTGCTCGCCACGGATGAAAGCGATGAAGTGATCACCGAGGCCTACGAGCTTTGGCGGCAGAGGCTGGAACAGTTCACCGAGACGCTCAATGACGAAGGTCAATTGAACGACGATGGCAGTTTTGACGAAGAATAAGGCCTAAGGTCGGTTGGCTCAGGGATAGCTTGCCGCAGCGACACAGCCTGTCAGCGCCGGGGTATCGCCAATCAGCAGAAACGTCGGGATATCGGCGTTGAACTTCTCCATCCGACCCTTATCCTCAAACCGAGCCCTGAACACGGATTCGGGGAGGAAGTCGCGCAGTGCGAGAGCAACACCGCCCGCAAGATAGACGCCACCCCTAGATCCCAGCATCAGGGCCAAATCACCCCCAAACTTACCCAGCAGACCACAGAACAGCGATATTGTCTGGCGTTGCAAAGAGCTTTCGTCGCGCAGTCCAGTCTCGACGATTTCTTTGGCTGACTGCGGGAGGACCGCGATTTGTTCGATTTCTGCCAAGGCTTCGAACAGCATTTCCAGACCGGAACCGGACAGCAAGCGCTCTGCCGAAACCCGACCACCTGAAATCCGGCGACGCAGAATTTTTAGGATGCGGTCTTCAATGTCCCCGCGCGGCGCAAAGGCGACGTGACCACCCTCCCCCGACAACACCATCCAACTGCCCGAACGATCCGGTACAGCACCAGAAACGCCCAAACCTGTACCGGGACCAAAAATGGCTTTAGGCGATCCTTCAACAGGCTCACCACCACCCAGTTTGAGCAGCTCGTTTTCTTTCAGGTAGGGTATGGCATTGGCCAGACCGCTGAAATCGTTGATCAGCTTGAATTCGAGATCAAAGGTTTGCGCGATGTGGGCCTTGTCGATCACCCAGGAACCGTTGGTCAGAGACACAACATCATCCTCAACCGGCCCTGCTGCCGCAAAGCAGGCCTTTTTGATCGCGACCCGTTCAGCCTTGGTCAGCCCAAGGTCATCAAAGTACTTTCTGACCGCCGTTTCCGGGTTGGGAAAAGTGCTGATTTTGTACTTGAGGATCTTCGCCACGGGCTCTTGCGGGACTGTGCCGAGGCCAAAACGTACGTTGGTGCCGCCGATATCAGCGACCAGAATGGGATCAGCCATGGTTTAACCCACTACGACTTTTTCAGATTCCGAAGCCACCGGAACCGTCAGGCTTGGCTCGCCAAATACGCCGGCGCCGGTTTCCGAGTCCCCCACAGTAGCCCTGAAGGCGCTAAACAGTTCTCGGCCCATGAGAATATGGCTCTGGCTAACATCATCAACGGCGGCGGCGCGCGCGTCGAATTCAGCGGCGCTCACCAAGACTTCCAGCGCGCCATTTTCGGCATCAAGGCGGATGATATCGCCATCGCGGATCTTCGCGATCGGCCCCCCATCAATGGCCTCCGGTGTCAGGTGTATGGCGGAGGGCACTTTGCCCGATGCACCGGACATCCGACCATCGGTCACCAAAGCAACCTTGAAGCCCAGTTTCTGCAAGATTGACAGCGGTGGGGTTAGCTTGTGCAGTTCCGGCATTCCGTTGGCTTTAGGGCCTTGTGACCGCAGCACGCAGACAAAGTCGCCATGCAACTCACCGGCTTTGAATGCCGCCTGGATCTGGTTTTGATCGGTAAAGACCTTCGCCGGCGCTTCCACCACGCGGTGCTCAGGCGCGACAGCAGAAATCTTGATCACCGACCGCCCCAAATTGCCAGTTAGCACCTTGAGACCGCCATTGGATTGGAACGGTTGTTCAGGCGTAGTCAGCACCTCGGGCATCAGAGACTGCGTCGGCGCAGCCTCAAAGGACAGCGTATCTGGCGTCGCGATTTTGGCGACCTGACCGTAGTCCTGATAACCATTTTCGGTGATGGTCATGACGTCCGGATGCAGGAAGCCAGCTCCCCGCAACTGATCGATCAGGAACGGCAACCCGCCCGCCGCCTCCATGGCATTCACGTCGGCCGAACCGTTAGGATAGACCTTGGCCAGCAGCGGTGTGGCGTCAGAGATGTCGTTCATATCGTCCCACGTCAGCCGGATCCCGCCCGCCGCCGCCATGGCGATGATATGCAGCGTCAGATTGGTCGATCCGCCCGTCGACATCAGCCCGACAAGACCATTCACAAAAGCCTTCTCGTCCAAGACATGCCCAATCGGACGGTAGCCCGCGCCGCGATCGATGCAGCGCAAGGCCGCACGCGTGCTTTCCTGCACCGCGATATCACGTGCCAACGTGCCCGGACCAAAGAAGGTGGTGCCAGGGACGTGAAGGCCCATGAACTCCATAAGCATCTGATTCGAATTCGCGGTACCGTAGAATGTGCAGGTTCCGGCGGAGTGGTAGGACTTACTCTCGCTGTCCAGCAGCTCATCCCGCCCGATTTCACCCTTGGCAAAGGCTTCGCGTACTTTCGCCTTTTCATCATTGGTCTGGCCGGTTCCCATGGGCCCAGCCGGCAGGAACACCGCCGGTAGATGGCCAAAGGACAGTGCGCCGATGACCAGACCGGGAACGATCTTGTCACAGGTGCCCAGGAACATGGCGGAATCGAACATGTTGTGAGACAGCGCCACCGCTGTAGCCATAGCAATCACATCACGCGAAAAAAGCGAAAGCTCCATTCCAGGCTGCCCCTGCGTGACCCCATCGCACATGGCCGGGACCCCACCCGCGACCTGGGCCACACCACCATGAGCGATGGCGGTGGCCTTGATCATGTCGGGATAGTCTTTGAGCGGTTGGTGCGCCGAAAGCATGTCGTTATAGGCTGTTACGATGCCAATATTAGGCTGTTCGTTTTTGGCCAGCGCCTTCTTCTCATCCGTGCCGCAGGCAGCGAAACCGTGGGCAAGGTTGCCGCAAGACAGCTCGCTGCGATGCGGCTTGTTACGGCGGGCTGCTTCGATGCGGTCGAGGTAGGCCGCACGGGTCGGTGCCGAACGCTCGATAATGCGATCCGTGACGGCTTGAATGGTGGGGTTCAGCTTTGTCATGGTCTGGTCTTTCAGATTGTCTCGCTTGCAGGTGTCAGGCGGCGTTCAGGGTGCCCAGTAGGTTTCAACCGGACACTCGGGATGATGCAGGAACCACGAAATCGGCGTGATTGAGGGCTGGTCCTTGGCGCGCGCTTCTTCATACACACCCCGCTTACCTGCGCCTTCGAAGTGCAGGAAAACGTGCGGCGAACTCGCCAGAAACGGCCCGGAATAGGTCAGACGTGTCACCAAAGGCTCCATGGTCGGTTCAGCTGCCAGAACGTTAGACGCACCGACGCTCAACCCCTCTTCGAGCTGAGGTGAACCGGGGAAAAGGCTGGCCGTATGTCCGTCTCCGCCCAATCCGAGCACAACGACATCAGGCCGCTGAGCGACGCCATTGGCCCATTCAGCGGATTTCTCGATACCAAGCTCGGGGTCAAACAGCGGCTGGAATGTCGCAGAAAAAGCCTCGCCCACGAGCAGGTTTTCGCCAACCAGTTTGGCATTCGAATTGGGGTCAAAGCTCTCGACACAGCGGTCATCAACCAACCCAATGGTCACCCGCTCCCACGCCAGCGATTGCGTCGCCAGAGCCGCAAAAAACGCCTTTGGGGTGGAGCCACCCGACACCAGCAAGCGCGCTTCACCGCGCTCGGCGATGGCATCAATGAGGGTTTTGGCCGTGTTCCAGGCCAGTCGCTGGGCCAGCAGGTCCGATGAAGCGTAGAGGTGTTCTGCCAGGATCATGATGCTTTACCTCATGTCTTCGTGCCAGTGACGACCATCGCGGTCCATCATCATGGCTGCAGCGGTAGGGCCCCAGCTGCCGGATTGATAGGGTTTGGGCTCATCATCGGAGGCGGACCACACGTTCAGGATCGGCGTGACCCACTCCCAGGCGGCTTCCAATTCGTCGCGGCGCATGAACAGAGTGCGGTTACCACGAACGACGTCGAGCAACAGGCGCTCGTAGGCGTCCGGGAAGCGCTCCAGCTCAAACTCGTCTTTGAACGAAAGGTCCAGACTTGCAGCGCGTAAACGCATTCCGCCCGGTCCAGGGTCCTTGGTCATCAGACGTAGACTGACCCCCTCGTCCGGCTGCAGGCGGATCACCAGACGGTTCGGCACGGCTTGATCAGTGGTGTAGGGGCGAAAAATGGAGTGCGGGATTGACTTGAACTGGATCACAATCTCAGAGGAGCGCACCGGAAGTCGCTTGCCCGTACGCAGGTAAAAGGGCACGCCGGCCCAGCGCCAGTTATCGACATGAGCTTTGAGCGCGACGTAGGTTTCCGTGGTCGTTGCCTCGCCCAATTCCGTCGCGTAGCCTGGAACGGACTCGCCGTTGATTGCGCCGCTGGTGTACTGGCCGCGCACTACGTTGGTGGTGAGGTCTTCAGCGTTGAACGGACGAAGGGAGCGCAGGACCTTCAGTTTTTCGTCCCGCACACTGTCTGCATCCATGCTCGCCGGTGCTTCCATTGCCGTCAGACAGAGCAATTGGGCGAGATGGTTCTGCACCATGTCCCGCAAGGCACCGGATTTGGAATAGTAGGTTGCCCGATCGCCTGCGCCAATGTCCTCGGCCACCGTGATTTGGATATGATCAACTACGGCATTCGACCAGATGCTCTCAAACAACACGTTGCCAAACCGCAGCGCCATCAGGTTCTGGACGGATTCCTTACCCAGATAGTGGTCGATCCGGTAAACTTGGTCCTCGTCAAAGGCCTTGGCGACGTCAGCGTTGATTTCCTGACTGGAGGGTAAATCGTGGCCCAGCGGCTTTTCCAAAACCAAACGATCGCGAGGTCCGTTCAAGCCCACTTCCGCAAGGAATGCCGATATGGGCCCGAACAGCGATGGCGGCGTGGCCAGATAAATCACGCGGACCCGGTCTGGGTGCTCGTCGAGCGTGTCTTTTAGCTTCTGGTACCCTTCAACCGTAAAGGCATTGTTCGGCTGGTAGGAAAAGCGGTTCAGGAACTTGGCAAATACAGCCTCGTCTACGTCAGCCGCTGGAACAAACTCGCGTAACGCTGCTTCAACCTGCGCCTTAAAGGCGTCCCGGGTCAGTTCGGAGCGCGCAACTCCAATGATTCGGGCCTCGTCGGGCAACTGGCCGTCCAGCTCCCGATGGTACAATGCAGGAAAAAGCTTCCGCTTTGCCAAATCGCCGGTGCCGCCAACGACAACATAGTCAAACGGGTCAACTACAATGATCTTCGACATCTTCGAGGACCCTATCTTTGGTTTTTCTTTGTCTCGTGAAGGCGCCGTTGGTGGGGCGGCGCCTTCTTATTATGTATTGATCGCTTAAGCTGGCGCCTAAGCCGTTCCAGCAGTCACGCTGATGTCATCGGCGCCAAACATGTGCAAGCGGTTTGCCGGCAGATCGATACCGACTTCAGAACCTGCTGCGATGACTTCCGAACCCTCGGCCTGGACGGTGAAGAGTGAGTCGCCAACCTTCACGTAGACAAAAGAAACAGACCCCAGGCGTTCGACAACGGTGACGGTGCCTTTTAGGGGGCTGTTATCGACCAAAGCGGTGTGCTCAGGACGTAGGCCCAGCGAGATGCTTTCACCGGATTGGACCGGACGCGCCAGTGGGACGATGATGTTTTCGGAGGTATGATCCAGCTTGACCTTGGCCTGCTTGTCGCCACCCTCGGCCACAACGCCGGAAACGAAATTCATCGCTGGCGAACCGATGAAGCCGGCCACGAACTTGTTGGCCGGACGGTGATAGAGATCCAGCGGAGCGCCAACCTGTTCGACGTGCCCCGCGCGAAGGACCACGATCTTGCTGGCCATTGTCATGGCTTCCACCTGATCGTGCGTTACGTAAATCATGGTCGTCTTCAACCGCGAGTGCAGCTCAGCCAGTTCCTGACGCATCTGCACGCGCAGCTTGGCGTCCAGGTTGGACAGCGGCTCGTCAAAGAGGAAGACTTCGGGGTTGCGCACGATCGCCCGGCCAATAGCCACGCGCTGACGCTGACCGCCGGACATATCCTTGGGCTTGCGTTGCAGCAGTTCTTCGATTTGCAGGATCCCGGCTGCGCGCATGACGCGCTCTTCAATTTCTGCCTTCGGACGCTTCGCCAAGCGTAAGCCAAAGGCCATGTTTTCAAAAGTCGTCAGGTGTGGGTACAGAGCGTAAGACTGAAACACCATGGCGATACCGCGCTTCGCAGGCGGTACGGCATTCATTTCCTGGTCGCCAATGTAGAGGCTACCCGCGGTGATTTCTTCTAAGCCTGCCACCATGCGCAGCAAGGTGGACTTGCCGCAGCCCGATGGGCCGACAAAGACGGCGAACTCACCATCATCAATTTGCAGGTCCACGTCATGGATCACACGGGTTGCACCGTAGTCCTTAACGGCCTTTTCCAAGCGAACGCCAGCCATCAGTCAGTCTCCCAAGATTGAAACATTTATTACAGGCCAATTTCATAGCCCAACAGTGCCAAGGTCGCAAATCATGGACGCATGGTCAAAGCCGCATAGGAAGCATAAACAAAAAAGGACCTTGAGCCGATACTCAAAGTCCTTTTTCCGACTGAAACAGGAATTTTCAGGGTGAAGCTACAGTGCCTGAGGCAGTCTTTCGATGGGAATCGTGTCACCGGATTGGATGTCATCGATAAATACCGTCGGCCGCAGCACTTCACCCAAGCGCGCAAAATAGTAGATGTGAACGCCATTGGCATGGGCCGACGACCGATAGAGAGCGGAGCACAAACGTTCTTCACCCAGCTCGTAGCAGAGGCTGTCTTGCTCGACTCGCCAGCGACCCAACACCAGGCGGCTCGGCCGAGGATTGATGGCCAGCAATCCATCCGGCTTAAAATAAGAATACTGCATCGCAGCTGGCTCATCGACCGATCGCGACACAACGGTCTGACCCTGCAACAGAAGACTGATCTCAACACCTGACAACCGAGCATCCGCCAACACATTGATAAACTTTGGCTTCTCATAATAAGGAATGTCAGACATCCCAAACGCGTCAGCACTGCTCATGCCTTGCGGATTGACGAGAACAAACCGGTCTGAATGTCCACATGCTGCGAGAAATGTGGTCGCCAATAGCGACAAACCAATCAAAAACCTTTTCATTATGCCTAGCACCATGATCAATTTTAGAATTGACTTCACAGGGAGCAATACGGGTGCCGCTTTGCTCCATAATTCAATTTGAGTGTCTCAGGAGAGAATTTTGCCAAACGCACGTGTCGTTGAAATCAGCCAGAATGGTGGTCCGGACGTGCTTGTTCCGGCGAACCGCCCGATCCCTCAGCCCGGGCCGGGAGAGCTGGTTTTGAAAGTCGCCGCCGCAGGCATAAACCGGCCTGATATTCTTCAGCGAAAAGGGCTGTACAACCCGCCCCCCGGGGCCAGCGATCTGCCTGGGCTTGAGGCTGCAGGCACGGTCTACGACGTGGGTGCTGGCGTGCCGCCTGCCCTTTTGGGGCAACGGCTTACGGCGCTTTGTCCCGGTGGCGGGTATGCTGAGTACGTGGCCGTTCCCTGGCGTCATGCCCTGCCCTGGCCTGAAGATTATTCAGCGCAAGAGGCTGCAGCCCTGCCTGAAACCTGTTTCACGGTCTATGGCAACATGGTCTTACGCGGTGGTTTGCAGGCTGGCGAAACCGTGTTGATCCATGGTGGTTCATCCGGGATCGGAACCACAGCCATCCAAATGGCGAAGGGTCTGGGCGCGGCTCAGGTCATTGTGACCGTTGGCACAGCAGAAAAAGCCGCCGCCTGTCAGGCTCTCGGCGCTGACCACGCCCTGAACTATCGTGATAACGCTTGGGAAGACACGGTCCTGGAGCTTACCGGCGGCAAGGGCGTGGACGTCATCCTCGATATGGTCGCTGGCGATTACATAGCGCGCGGGCAGAAATGTCTCGCCGTTGATGGACGGCTGGTGATTATCGCCGTGCAAGGGGGCACAGAAGGTCAGTTTCACGCAGCCATGGCCATGGTCAAGCGTCAGACCTTCACCGGCTCGACGCTCAGGCCCCAATCGATTGAGGCCAAAGACGCCCTGGCAGCAGGCTTGCACAGGGATGTCTGGCCGCTGCTCAATAGCGGCGCCATGAAACCCGTAATCCACGCGACCTTCCCTTTGGAGAAAGCAGCGCAGGCGCATGCCATGATGGAGGCCGGTGCCCATATCGGGAAAATTATTTTGACAGTGAAAGACTGACCTCATGCCCCGGCAGGAACCCCATACCCGCGCAGACTACAGCGCCTTTCAGACGATCTCCACGCGCTGGATGGATAATGACGTCTACGGCCACGTGAACAACGTGGTCTATTACTCCTACTTCGATACCGCGGTGAACGGTTACTTGATGGAACACGGCGTTCTAGACTTTCGTGCGGGAACGACCGTGGGCCTGGTGGTCGAAACCGGCTGCCAATTCTTTTCACCCATCGCGTTTCCCGACACGGTTACCGCAGGGATCAGGGTGGCAAAGATCGGCTCCTCGTCGGTTCGGTATGAGGTTGGCCTGTTCGCCAATGAGTCTGAGGTCGCAGCAGCGCAGGGGCACTTCGTTCATGTCTACGTCGACGCCAACGACCACCGCCCCTCCCCCCTCCCCGACGCTTTCCGGGCCGTTGTGGCACCGTTGGAAACAAGTGGATAAAGTTTAAGGTTAGCCTTGCTCTATACCCACATCCGCGCCAAAATCGGGTTTAAGTGTGTTTCTGCGGAAATGCGGGGAAAAACATCACCTTCGTCTGAAGGCCAAAACAGCGTGATAGGCTTGGCACACCCTCAACAAAAAGGGGGCGCAAGCCCGTTTTGCTGTGTTTGAGGCTGACGGACATGAAAAGTGAGACTTTAGGGAGAGTGCCATGAAAGGCCTGATGCAAGATGCACCGTTGATGATTTCATCACTGATCCAGATCGGTGCAGACGTCTACGGCGGTTCCGAAGTTGTATCCGTTGTGGCCAGCGAAGGCGTGGTCCGCCACACCTACAAAGAGATCAACCAACGTGCCAAAAAGCTGGCCCAAGCGCTGCAGTCTGCCGGGATCGGAATGACCGACCGCGTTGCGACGCTGGCCTGGAACGACCATCGGCATCTTGAGACCTACTATGGCGTCTCGGGTATGGGCGCCGTTGTTCACACCATCAACCCGCGCCTTTTCCCCGAGCAGCTCATCTACATCATCAATCACGCTGAAGACCGCATTCTGATGTGCGATCCGATGTTCCTGCCGCTGATCGAGAAGATCATCGACAACTGCCCGAAGCTGGAAAAGATCGTGGCGATGTGCGCGTCGGAACACATGCCAGAAAGCTCCATGGACGTGATTGCCTATGAAGACTTCATTGGTGGTTTTGACGGCAATTACGACTGGCCCGAGTTCGACGAAACCTCGGCCTCGTCGCTGTGCTATACCTCTGGCACCACAGGCAATCCCAAAGGCGCGCTCTACACCCATCGCTCGACCGTGCTTCACGCGTTGATGGCCGGAACGCCGATGGTGACGGGTACAGGCGCGAATGAAACGCTGATGCCAGTTGTACCCATGTTCCATGTGAACGCCTGGGGCCAACCCTACTACGCGCCGCTGACAGGGTCGAAGCTGGTTCTGCCCGGACCCGGTCTGGATGGCGCAAGCCTCTACAACATCATCCATGCAGAGGGGGTGACGAATACCGCCGGCGTACCAACAATCTGGCTTAACCTGCTCAAGCATACGCGTGAGGTTGACGGTAATCTCGACACTCTGAACCACGTCATCATTGGGGGTTCTGCGGCCCCTGGCGCGATGATCAAAGAGTTTCAGGACACCTATGGCACCAAGGTTGTCCATGCGTGGGGTATGACAGAGATGAGCCCGCTCGGCTCTTCCGGCGTTCTGCCGCCGCACATCGCGAAAGTCACCAGCGACGACGAAAAGTTTGATTTGCAGGTCAAGCAGGGACACCGGGTTTGGGGTGTCGATATGAAAATCGTCGATGATGAGGAAAACCCGCAGGTCCACGACGGCAAGGCGCGCGGACACCTAGTCGTGCGCGGTCCTTGGATCACCTCAGGTTACTATAACAACCACGACGCCAACGAAAAGGCCTTCACTCAGGACGGTTGGTTCTACACCGGCGATATCGCCACCATCGACCCAGATAGTTTCTTGCAACTGGTGGATCGGTCCAAGGACGTCATCAAGTCGGGCGGAGAGTGGATTTCCTCAATCGATCTGGAAAACGAAGCCGTAGGCGCGCCGGGTGTTTCGGAAGCCGCGGTGATTGGTGTGGCCCATCCGAAATGGGACGAGCGGCCAGTGCTGATCATCGTCCCAGATGACGCCGACAACCCACCTTCTGAAGACAGCATCCGCGAGTTCCTGTCCACCCGCATCGCCAAGTGGTGGATGCCGGACATGATTGCCTTCAAGAACGAAATTCCGCACGGCGCGACGGGGAAAATCCTGAAAACCGACCTGCGAGATGAGTTCAAAGACGTACTCCAGGACGCGAGCTAGCATCAGAAGCCCAAAAGAACCGCACGAAACGGCCCCTGAACCTACCCGGGTTCAGGGGCGTTTTCATGGGCATTCCGCGCCCCTTGCGAGCCCGCGGATCAGGGCAGGATTTTAGCGATCCAGCCCAAATCGATGTCACGGATTGCGTCGAAGGCCCATTGGGGATTCCGGTCCTTGTCGACCAATAAAGCCCGCACGCCCTCGCGGAAATCTCCGTGTTCCAGCATGTTCATAGACAGCGTCAATTCTGCATCCAGGCACTCACGCAAGCTGGCGTGTCGAACCCTTTGAAAAAATGACATAACCGCAAATGCCGACCCCGGCGCACCATGCGATGTGCCTTCACCAACCCTCTTGAGGAAGGGTTCGTCGCTGTCTTTCAGGGCCATCAGATTGTCGAAGCGTTCCTGAAAATACGGGGTCTCCATACATGCAACCAGGCGGTCCCTGAATGGCATCAGCTTGTGGGTGACAGTCGGTGGCGTGTCGGCAGCAACGGCGCGCACAGCGGCTTCGGCGAAAGCCTTGTTGGCACGGGCGTGATCGCTCCAGTCGGTCTCCTGCAAGGCGGCAAGGATAGCGTCCTTGCTGTCGTTGGCGACCAGCACGTCAGCGAGGCCCAGATCCACAGCATCGGCGCCGCTGAAATGAACCCCGGTGATCGCAATCACCTCACCCATCGGCGCAGAAACGCGCTGCAGGAACCAGGAACCACCGACATCGGGATGGAACCCTATAGCGCACTCTGGCATGGCGAGGCGCGACGTGTCGGTAACAATCCGTGTGCTGCACCCCTGCAACAGCCCAAACCCACCACCCATACAAATCCCCCCGCCCCAGACCAGCAGCGGCTTGGGAAAGGTGTGCATGAAGTAGTTGAGGTCATATTCAGTCGAAAAGAACGTGCGACCCACCGCCATTTCCGGCGACGGATCAGTGGTGACAGCAACGACATCACCACCGGCGCAAAAACCCTTGTCACCAGCACCATCCAGGAAAACGGTTTTGCAAGCATCATCCTCGGCCCAAGCTGCAAACTGGCGGTGCAACAGAGCGATCATCTCTGTGGTCAGCGTGTTTAGCTTTTGCGGTCGATTGAGCGTTGCACGGCCTATGTAGCCGTTTGAGGTTTTGAGTTCTTCAAACAGGACAACGTCTGACATCTGTATTTGTTCCTTTAAGTCTTCCACGCCTGAGTGATCAGATCTGCGGCCCGTTCCGCGATCATCAATGTTGGCGAGTTGGTGTTTCCCGACGTGATGGCAGGCATGACTGAGGCATCGACCACGCGCAAGCCCGTGAGCCCGTGTACCCTGAGATGACTGTCCACGACCGCGCGCTGATCCTGACCCATTTTGCAAGTACCGACGGGGTGGAAAATAGTCGTGGAGATGTCGCCTGCTGCGGTGGCAAGATCCTCGTCAAGGTCGATATCAGGACCGGGACGGAACTCCTCGGGGTGATACTTTGAAAGGGCCTGCTGCGCGACGATGCCGCGGGTCAGACGCAGAGCATCAGCGGCGACCTTTCGGTCTGCCGGCGCGGACAGGTAATTCGGTGCTATTGCTGGTGCATCCCGGAAGTCAGCGGAGCGCACGTGTACGCTGCCCCGGCTCTCTGGTCGGAGGTTACAAACCGAAGCTGTGAAAGCATCAAAACTGTGGAGCGGCTCGCCAAAGGCGTCGAGCGATAGTGGCTGCACGTGATATTGCAAATTGGCCGAAGCCCGGCTTTCGTCTGATTTGCAGAAAACCCCGAGCTGGCTGGGCGCCATGGTCAGCGCGCCTCGTCGAAGCAGGCCAAAGTCCAGGGCCATCTTGGCTCGTCCCGCCAGAGACGCACTCACGCTGTTCAGCGTCTTTACGCCCGAAACCTTGAAGGCCGCGCGGATCTGCAAGTGATCAGACAGGTTTTCCCCCACACCAGGCAGATCATGGGCAACATCAACCCCCAGCGCGCGCAGTCGCTCGCCATCACCAATGCCCGAGAGTTCAAGGATCTGCGGCGAGCCGATGGAACCGGCAGAGAGGATGATTTCGCGGCGCGCCCCCACCGTCTTTTTCTCACCTCCGCGAGGATGCACAACCAGCGCCCGCGCCTGCCGACCTTCGAGCAGGACGCGTTCGGTTTGTGTGTGGGTCCAGACGGTCAGATTGCTGCGCTTCATCGCCGGACGAAGGAAGGCTTTGGCTGTGTTCCAACGCAGTCCATCCTTCTGGTTCACCTGAAAGTAGGAAACGCCCTCGTTGTCGCCAGTGTTGAAATCAGGGATCTTCGGGATGCCCGCTTGCTCGCAGGCGTCTGCGAAAGCCTCAAGAATTTCCCACTGCAAGCGTTGTTGGGCGACGTTCCACTCGCCACCGCCACCGTGTAAGTCGCTTTCACCATCGAAGTGATTTTCGCTCTTCTTGAAGTAGGGCAGTACATCGTCCCAGCCCCAGCCTTCGTTCCCCATCTGCCGCCAACCGTCGTAATCCGACGCCTGCCCGCGCATGTAGATCATGCCGTTGATGGACGAACACCCGCCCAAAACCTTGCCGCGCGGATAGCTCAACGAGCGACCGTTTAGCCCCGGATCAGCTTCTGTTTTGTAGCACCAATCCACCGCTGGATTGCCCATGTTATAGAGATAGCCAACGGGTACATTGATCCAGAACCGGCGGTCACTGCCGCCCGCTTCAATCATCAGAACACTAACATTCGGGTCAGCCGACAACCGGTTCGCGAGCAGGCACCCTGCGGTTCCCCCGCCAACAATGACAAAATCGAACTCTGCGTCAGTCTTCAGGCCTGTCGAAACAGGATTGGCTGCGGACATGGTTTACCCTCTCTCCCACTTGAACAGAGGGTAAGACCGTGGCCAGCTCAGATCAAGCAAGGGCAGCAAGACTGTGTGTGCAGGTTAGCTGCACGTGCCAGATGTGAAGCACGATGCGATGCGGTTGATGTTTTGACGCGTCCGTTGGAAGGACGCGCCGCCGCACGGCAGGGTCTCAAAACGACGGACCCCGGCTGCTGGGCGCTCAAAGAAACCAACGACCTTCTCTCCGTCACTCGGGTAATTGGCGCACCAGGGCCCTGCGCACTGTGGATCGACCTTCACGCGGAACGTGCGGAGCGAGCCAAACATGCCATGGGGACCAACCATCCGTCCGCGAAAGCGATACATGACCGGCGTAGGGGCTGTCCCGGTGAGGGGGTCTACATAGCCGCTCGTGGCCGGAGTTGGATTGATCTGGATCCAACGACCTGACCAAACTTGGTAGATTTCCGCTGCAGCATGGTAACGGGCAAAGCTACTTTCTGGCGTTGGCGGCAAGCACGAGAGCGCTTGACTGGGGGTTGCGAAAGTGAGTGCAGAGAGCACCGCGAATGCCGCAAGGGAGAGGAGACGAAACATTAGGGAACCTCGGCTAGGTCATTGATTTAATTCGATGATGCGAGGCTGGGCTTGAAAAAAGGCGCGAATGGGGCAGCCGTGTTGCATCGGATTTCAGGGCGTTACGCTTGACACCTCAGCGGCTCGCGTCTTCAACAAACCTGAAACAAAACACCAATCTGGAAGGGATTCGGACCCATGGATATCAATGGTCTCTCAGCAATTGTCACCGGCGGCGGCTCTGGTCTGGGTGCTGAAACTGCCCGTCAACTGGCAGCAAAGGGCGCGAAGGTAGCCCTTCTCGACGTCAACATGGAAGGCGCCAACGCTGTTGCCAGCGAAATCGGGGGCCTGGCCATCGAGTGCGATGTCACCTCCGACGAAGGCGTAGCTTCCGCCATCGCACAGGCTCAAGCAGCCCACGGCGTGGCCCGCATTGTGATCAACGCCGCAGGCATTGCGCCAGCCAAGCGGATCATCGACCGCGAAGGCAACGCAACCTCACTCGATTACTTCCGCAAGGGCATCGAGATCAATCTGGTTGGCGCTTACAACGTGATGTCCAAGGCCGCTGCCGAGATGTCCAAGGTTGACCCTATTAACGACGACAACGAGCGCGGTATCGTGATCTCAACTGGCTCGATCGCCACCCAGGAAGGCCAGGTCGGTCAGGCGTCGTATTCCGCATCAAAGATGGGCCTGATGGGCATGATGCTGCCCGCAGCCCGCGAATTCACGCGCTTCGGCATTCGGGTCAACACCATCAACCCTGGCGTCTTTGAAACCCCCATGCTGACCAACATGCCTCAGGAAGTTCAGGACTCGCTGGGCAAGCAGGTTCCTTTCCCTGTGCGCCTGGGTACGTCTGACGAGTACGCACGTCTGGCGATCCACATGATTGAAAACGCCTACATCAACGGCGAAACCATCCGTTTGGATGGCGCCATGCGAATGGCAGCACGCTAAAACGCGCTGACGGATACAGCAGGGCTTGGGTCCGGCTGTATCCATCATCTACCCGGCCACACTGGATGCTGACTGACATCTGGACCGAAACCTGGGTCGAGATTATCGACCCTTGGGCACACCGAATAACGGGTTCACCCTCGCAGTAGGTGACAAGCCCGCTCACCCCCGGTACATCAGAGTCTGTCGATTTATCCACAGACCGGGACAAGCAGCACAATGACTGCGAGCGCTGCGTCAGCATCCGCTGACTCAAAACGCATTTACCTCTTTGACACGACCTTGCGCGATGGTGCGCAGACACAGGGCGTGGATTTTTCCGTGCAGGACAAGCGCATGATCTCGGATGCGCTGGATACCCTTGGTATCGACTACATCGAAGGCGGTTGGCCCGGCGCCAACCCCACTGATACCGAATTCTTCGCCGTCGATCCTGGCTTCAAGCACGCTAAGTTCGTCGCCTTTGGCATGACCCGCGGCAAGGGGCGGTCAGCGGCTAACGACCCGGTGGTCGCGCCAATCCTGAATGCACCGACGGTGGGCGCGTGCTTTGTTGGCAAATCCTGGACCTATCAAGTCGATGTTGCCCTCAAGGTTTCCTACGACGAAAACCTCGCCATGATTGGCGATACCATTGCCGCAGCGGCGGCGGCGGGCAAAGAAGCCATGTATGACGCCGAGCACTTTTTCGACGGGTACAAGGCCGACCGGGACTATGCGCTGGCCTGCGCAAGCGCGGCCTTTGACAATGGCGCGCGGTGGGTGGTGCTGTGCGATACCAATGGCGGCACCCTGCCGCACGAGGTGGAGGCCATCATCAATGACGTGCTGACCCTCATTCCGGGTGACCGCCTGGGCGTCCATTTCCACGACGACACCGGCCACGCAGTCGCCAACAGTCTGACAGCTGTGCGATGCGGTGCGCGACAGGTTCAGGGGACCCTGAACGGGCTGGGTGAGCGCTGCGGCAACGCGAACCTGACCTCGCTCATTCCCTCGCTCAAGCTGAAAACAGACTTTGAGATCGGGGTGGATGAGGAAGGCTTGCAGAGCCTGACCAAAATCAGCAGGCTGGTCGATGAGATCCTGGGCCGCGCCCCAAATCGTCACGCACCCTACGTCGGTGCCAACGCTTTTGCTCACAAAGGCGGACTGCACGCCTCTGCGGTTGCCAAAGACCCGCGCACCTACGAACATATCCCGCCCGAAAGCGTGGGAAATGAGCGCCAGGTGCTGGTATCTAACCAGGCCGGCCGCTCGAACGTCCTGGCCCAACTCACTGCCATGGGCCTAGAGGTTGACCCCAAAGACCCTCGCATCAGCGACCTGACCGCCAGCATCAAGACGCTGGAGGCTGAAAAGGGACTGACCTTTGACGGCGCAGATGCTTCTTTCGAACTCTACACGCGCCAGCAGTTCGGACAGAGCACATCTTTCTTCCAGCTTGACCGGTTTCGAGTGATCGACGAGCGCCGCCATAATGCCAAGGGCGACGAAGTCACCGAATCCATGGCCATGGTGCAGTTGGAAATCGCGGATCGTGTGTTCATCGAAGCAGCACCAGGCAATGGCCCCGTAGACGCGCTGAACGCGGCGCTGCGCAAGGCCCTTTTGGAAGTCTACCCCGGCCTTAAAGACATGCACTTAACCGATTACCGTGTACGTATTCTCGACGGGCGCAGCGGTACAGCCGCCAAAACCCGAGTGATGATCGAAAGCGAAGACAGCGCGGGGCGCACTTGGACCACCGTTGGCGTCAGCACGAACATCATCGATGCATCCTTTGACGCCCTGCTCGATGCGATTGCGTGGAAGCTGCTGAAGGAAGGCGTTCATGCCATCTGAAGCGGTTACCAAGCCGCCTTGCGTCATCTTGTGTGGGCCTCAAATGGGCGAAAACATCGGGGCCTGTGCGCGGGCGATGAAGAACTGTGGGCTCAGTGACTTGCGACTGGTGGACCCCCGCGACGGCTGGCCCAACCCGGCCGCCAACGCCATGGCCGCGCACGCCGAAGACATCGTAGAAGCCGCAACCGTATTCGAGACCCTCGAAGCGGCTGTTGCAGACCTCTCCTACACCTATGCTACGACCGCCCGCAGTCGGGATCAGGTCAAGCCGGTGTTCACGGCTCGTGGTTTTGCGCAGGATGCGCGGGCGCGCGCCAGTGACGGGCAGAAAATCGGTTTGCTGTTCGGGCGCGAACGCGAAGGACTGTGGAACAGCGAAATCAGCCTGGCGTCGGCCATGATCACGGTCCCACTCAATCCCGGCAATACGTCCTTGAACATTGGTCAAGCGGTGCTGCTGGTCGGGTACGAGTGGTGGACAGCCGGTGACCTCACGCCGGATGTTGTGCTCGAAGCCAGCGGGGCCCAACCCGCGTCGCATCAAATGCTGGATAACTTCCTCAACCGGTTGATCACCGACCTCGACGAGCGGTCGTTTCTGGCGATCCCGGAGAAGCGCGAGCGGATGATACGGAACGTGCGCAACATCTTTCAGCGTAACGATCTAACCGAAAACGAAATCAATACTCTCCACGGCATCTTTTCTTTCCTCAAGGGACAGGGCGGTCCCCGCTAGCGCCTTCACGATCCCGGCCACGTGTGCCACTGTTCAGGCCAATCAAGCGGACATCATGGGAGGAAAATTCATGTTTCGATTAGACGGCGAAGTCGCGCTGATCACTGGTTCCAGTCGCGGCATTGGCCGTGCGATAGCCGAGCGCATGGCGGAAATGGGTGCTAAAGTTGTTGTCTCAGGACGAAAGGCGGAAACCTGCGAAGAGGTTGCCGGCATTATCACAGCCGCAGGCGGCGAGGCGCTGGCCTACCCCTGCCACATCGGCCGCAAGGAAATGGTTCAAGCCATGTGCGCGGACGTTAAACGCCACTTTGGCAAGATCGACCATCTGGTGCTCAACGCGGCAACCAACCCGCATATGGGCCTCAGCCACACCATCACCGATGAGATGTTCGACAAGACCTTCACCACCAACCTGAAGTCCGCCTACTGGTTCATTCAAGAGTGTGTGGAAGATATGGCCGCGCGTGGGCACGGCAGCATGACCTTTATGGCCTCGATAGCCGGGATCACGGGCAACGGCGCGATCGGCACGTATGGGATCACAAAAGGGGCTAACGCCCATTTGGCCAAGAACATGGCGATTGAATGGGGTCCAAGGGGGATCCGCTCGAACGCCATCGCGCCTGGCCTTATCAAGACCGACTTCGCCGAAGCGCTTTGGAACAACCCAAAGATTGCTGAATCCACGATCAAAGCGACCCCGCTGCGGCGGCTGGGAGAAGTCGATGATATCGCGGGTATAGCGGTGTTCCTCGCGTCGAAAGCCGCGGCTTTCGTTAATGGTCAAACCATTGTCGCGGATGGCGGTGTGACCGTCGCGGATCGCTTGGCGGGCGTTCACTAGTTCAAAGTCTGAGAGCACAGCCTGCGAAGGCGCATTACAGCCCTTCGTCCCATAATGGCGCGCGCCCTTTGACAGGCGCGCGCCTTGTCTTTATTCACCCTCTATCTCTCTGAGATATGTCGGGAAAGTTGGTGTCACCGCTGATCTAAGTGGCTCCACGCTTGCGGGTTCGCTCGCAGGACTACCGGCACCGTCAAAATAACACCTCGAAAACGAAGGGTTTACGATGTCAAAGCGTATTTCCGCGAAGTACAAGATTGACCGCCGCCTGGGCGTCAACCTATGGGGCCGTCCAAAGTCCCCGATCAACAAACGCTCCTACGGGCCCGGCCAGCACGGCCAAGGTCGTAAGAAGAAAGATTCCGACTTCGGTCTGCAGCTCAAAGCCAAGCAGAAGCTCAAGGGCTACTACGGCAACATCACCGAGAAGCAGTTCCGCAAGTACTACGACGAAGCTGTGCGCCGTAAGGGCGACACCGGCGAAAACCTGGTCGAGCTGCTCGAGCGTCGCCTGGACACTGTGGTTTACCGCTCCAAGTTCGTCCCGACCGTGTTCGCAGCGCGCCAGTTCGTAAACCACGGCCACGTGACCCTGAACGGCAAGAAAGCCAACATTGCTTCTATGATCGTTCGCGACGGTGACGTCGTTGAGGTCAAAGGCAAGTCCCGCGAGATCGCCATGGTTCTGGAAGCTCTTGCTTCACCAGAGCGCGATGTTCCGGACTATGTCGAAGTTGACGTGAAGAAGATGACCGCCCTGTACCTGCGCGGCCCTAAGCTAGAAGACGTTCCATACCCCGTTACCATGGAACCGAACCTGGTGGTGGAATACTACTCTCGTTAATCGCAACGAGCACCGAGACGCAAAAAGCCCCGCACCTTTTGGTGCGGGGCTTTTTTTGTCTGCTCTTAAGGCCGTTCTTCGTTAAAAAGAGCTCAGCCCGCCAATCAGCCCGCCAGGCCTTGCCCTTTCCAGATCCGCATGCCCAAGGCCCCCAGTCCCAGCACCAGCGCTGCACTGCCCAGCAACAACGCCAGACCGCTCTTCAGCAAACCAATGAGGAGCACGACAACCAAGGCCAGCGCCAGCAGCACCACCCGGCGCAAGAACGGCGCTAGGGCATTACCGGGAATGAACCGGCCTGCCAGTGAACCCAGCATCACCATGCCGCTGAAATAGCCAACGATCATCAGCAAGAACCCTGCAATCATGACCACGGGCACCAGAACCAGGAGGAGGATCAGCAGAAACCACGACAGACCAGCAGAGAGGACGAAGACCACCATCAGCGCTGCGATGGTCAGCCCCAGCCAAGCGCTCAACCCTACGAACCCTGTGGAAACCGTTTGAACCGGCTTGACCGACATCCAACGTGCAAAGTGATCAAGCTGCTTTCCCATGATCAGCAGCACAATCGATCCGACTATCAGACTGAAAATGAAGAAGCCTATTCCGCCGGCAACATCCATTGCTCCGCCACCGCCCTCGCCGTGGTCAAAGCCCAGTTCCTGGCCGAAGGCCTCGCGCAGTTCACTCAAAGACACGCCCCGGCTGTTCAGGCCCTCGGGGATATCGGCGCTGCTGCTGGCGTCATAGACGATTTCGCCCGCAATCAGGGCTTCCGGCGCAATGTTCAGCGAAGATCCCCCCACGTAGAGGTCACCGCCGATCTCGCCAGACACAACCACCGCTTCGCCGTACAGATATACACTGCTCGATGTCGCACCGGTAAACTCAAGAACACTGCCCGCGCTCAGGATGGTTCCGCCCGTGTGCTGAGCGTCGAGTTTTACTGTTTCACCAGCAGCGTAGATTGAGCCGGAAATCGCTCCACTGACCACCACCTCTGACCCAGCAGCGATTACCGGTCCCGCAACATCTGTCGTAATCACGATCGTCTCACCCAAAGCAAAGACGCCGCCAGTGGGTTTGTTAACAGTAACTTTGCGCCCCGAAGCCCAGGTCAGACCCTTGTTGCCCCCAACGTCGAAATCGTCGCCAATCGCAAATATCTCTTCTCCAACCTGACTGTACGTCAGATCGGATTCGTTACTTTGACTGACCCCCACGGATGCCGTTAGCAGGCCCAGCAGAACAGTCAGACCGCCAAACATGCCGGTCCATTTTTGCTTGTACATCGATATCCCCTCACCGATTTATGGTTTTTGCAGCTTTATTATGCGCAAACTCAGATGTTGGAATTAATACAAAAGTTTCAAGAAAACCGCCCGCAAAATCTTCCACGAGAAAAACCCCCTTTGAGAAATCTTTCAAAGGGGGGCACGGGGCCAAAAGAGGCCAGAAATCAGCGTGTGGATTGTGTTAGGTTAGGCCTTTTCGACCTGGCTGTAGTCCAGCTCCACCGGCGTTGCACGGCCAAAGATGGATACGGCCACCTTGAGGCGCGCCTTTTCGAGATCGACTTCTTCGACCACGCCAGAGAACGAGGTGAAGGCTCCATCCGTCACACGAACGTTTTCGCCGATCTCGTAAGTAATCGACGGCCGCGGCTTTTCCGCGCCATCGGCCATAGACTGCATGATCTGCTTGGCTTCACGTTCGGAAATCGGCACAGGACGACCCTGACCACCCAGGAAACCCGTTACACGTTGCGTGTTCTTAACAAGGTTCCAAGCTGCGTCGGAAAGTTCCATTTTAGCCAGGATGTAACCGGGGAAGAACTTGCGCTCGGCGTTGTATTTCTTGCCGCGACGGACTTCCACGACTTCTTCAGCAGGCACCATCAGCTCAGAGAACTGCTCAGCAATGCCCTTCTTCTCAGCCTGCTCCATGATCGATTCAACGATCTTGGACTCGAAGCCGGAGTACACATGAATGACGTACCATCTGTGGTTTTCGGACATTGTCAGTTCAGCAATTCTTCATGAGATGGAAATGATGCGTCAGCGCTGCCTTAGCCAAGGTTGATACCCAGCAAAAAGCCCATCAGGTTCCGGAAAACGAAATCGACGGCGATGAAGAACAACGCAGCCAGAGTCGCGAGGATCAGGACCAGAATGGTCGTAACCGTTGTTTCGTTACGTGATGGCCAGGTTACCCGTGCGATTTCTTTTCGCACTTGGCCAAAAAACCGAAACAGTGCCATGCGTGCCGCCTTTACATCTTCTTCAATTATCAAAGGGCTGGAAGCTTACCTGCGAGTGCTGCCTGATCCGCCATATTCCGCGTCCGTTCAGCATGGGTGCTCGTCCGTCCCGTAAACCCGCTGTGAAAATGGCAGGGGCAGAAGGACTCGAACCCTCGACCCTCGGTTTTGGAGACCGATGCTCTACCAACTGAGCTATACCCCTATGGGCCATCCACAGACCGCTTATTAGGCCATTTCGGGCTTGGTAAACAAGGCTTAATGGCAAATTCGCCCCCTCAATACGACATACGCCCGGTGCGTTTGATGCACCGGGCGCATATGAAGCGGAGGATGAGGGCTTTATGGGAGGATAAAGCCCCGTTCTTGAGTGGCTTAAGTCAAGTCGTATGCTCTTTCGCCGTGGGACGACAGGTCGAGCCCGTCGGCTACAGCTTCATCTTCAGCCCGCATGCCGACGATTGCCCGGACAACGATCGCGATGACAAAGGTGACCACTCCGACATATGCCGCCGAGAAGACGACCGACCAGAGCTGGGTGATGAACTGAGTCATAACGCCCACTTCAGAGATCAGAGCCGCGTCACCGTTCGTCCCGATGAAGGCGAGGAATGGCAACAACAGCGTGCCCGTGATGCCCGCAACGCCGTGCACCGCAAATACATCGAGTGCATCGTCAATTTTAAAGGTCGACTTGATCACTGGGATTGCAATCTGTGGCAGGACGCCAGCGATCAGGCCGAGGATCAGCGCGCCAGGTACGGAAACCACACCTACAGCCGGGGTAATGGCGACCAAACCAGCAACGGCACCAGTCGCAGCGCCAACCAATGTCGGCTTGCCCGTACGCATTGTCTCGAACAAGACCCACGCGATCGACGCACCAGCTGCAGCGACCTGCGTCGAGAAGATCACGTAACCTGCGTTTGCCTGATCCCCGGAAAGACCAGCGTTAAAGCCGAACCAGCCGATCCACAGCATGGAAGCACCGATCATGACCATGCCAGGCTGTGCCGGCGGCTGCAGTGCGTTCGGGAAGCCAGCGCGTTTGCCCAACATGACCGCGATAACCAGAGCGGCAACACCGGCAGCTTGGTGAACAACAAGGCCACCAGCCCAGTCGAGCGGCGCCACGCCTGTAACCCACTCCAGTGGAGACGGACCAGCAAAGTCGCCCTCGGCACCCAGACCGACCATCCAAACCCAGTAGGCAAGCGGGCAGTAAACCAGCACAACCCAAATCGCAGAGAACAGCATGACGAAAGAAAATTTGATGCGCTCAGCGTATGCGCCGAGGATCAGCGCTGGCGTAATGATGGCAAAGGTCAGACCAAAGGCAGCGCCTGCCATATCACCGTGTTCGGTGGTGGCCATAAAGAGCTGCGAGAAATCCAGGCCGATGTAAGGATTGGCCGGACCGTCGCCCCCTGTAGTCGAAGACAGCACGTAACCAATCACCATCCACACGATGGAGATGAGGCCCGTAAGTGCGAAACACTGCATTAAAACAGACAGGAAGTTCTTGGCGCGAACAAGACCGCCGTAGAACAGAGCGAGACCGGGAATCGTCATTAAAAGAACGATCGCGGTTGAGGTAAGAATCCAAGCGTCCATCTGGAAAACCCTTTTACGTCAGACAAAACGATGATCAGCGCAAACTGACCGAGTGATGGGCGGACCAAAGAACTCATATCCAGCAGGCGCAACGGGAGGGCGCCTAAAAAACGTGCATCGACTGGAATTTGCGCACAAATGGTTATATTTTAGGCATTTAACGATTAGATCTGATGGAAACGACGCGGGAAACTCAACTGGTTAGCATTTGCAATCGTAAAACTGGTTAAATTGCCAACTGAGGAGTCTTTTCGGGCTGAGGCCGGAAAACCGCATCCAGGGTTGGAGACGAAAGCCCTCAATCCAGATCGAACTTTAATTGTATGGCGGAAAATTCTTCGAGGAACTCTCAACCGGCAAAGCACTTGCCGGGTTCCTGATCGCTTATCAGCCATAGCCCGTTTTGCTCGATTGTGACGAGATCAGCACGAATACCTTTGATGGAAGCCTTCATTGGGATCGCATCGACACGCGCGTCTCTGTCATAAGAAAAGGCAATTTTCGGCCTTATTAGGTGATGAACAGGTTGCAGCGTCTTAAATTCACTCCCGTACAGGCTTGAGCAAATTTTTAGCGCAAGTAGGATTTTTCCGTGTCCAAGATGGCTCAGAACGTCACTCGCTATCAATCGGTGCGTCCCGTGGACGCTGAAACGCCTCTCGCTGTGATCAAATTTGCCGCAGGTCACCTCAGAGTACTGTGCGTTGTCTGGCCTTGAGCCTGGCAGCGTCAGCAGATGAGTGGCTGTACTCGCAACCAGAGCACTAGAGAGTCATGCAGGTTGTTTCTTTTACATACCTTTTGTGTTTATCAATTTTTATACCCCCCCTAGAAACCCTAATTGGGGGTGGGGCTGCACCCTAGGGGAAAATCCTTCGTTGGAAATAAGCTGTTGCAATCGCAATTCTTTTTCCAGCTAACACCATGGGAATTATTACATATTCATAAATTCTAACTTATATGTAAGCAGTGTCTCATATTCTAAAGGATGGAACAGTCTTAAATTGAAAACCCAACCGCTAAGAGGTCTGCGAGCCGGGTATCGTGGTGGTACCGTTCATCCCACGACTCTGTGCGGGCCTATTGAGGGCTTCTAGTACTACATAAAGTAGCCGAGTGGGTCGGTAGAGCCGACTGCTCCACCAAGGTCCTCGAAGGAGATTGTTTGGTCTGATTGAATGCTGCTTCTGCAGTACCTTTGGCGAGCAAGTGCTCGCATAAAACTGTTTCCACATACCCAGTCTAGATGTAGCCGTAGCACCAACAACCTGTAGGGGTAGCTATCGCAGTTATCCACAGCAAAAGTTGTACGCCACCTTGAGGCGCAACCTCCTATCTGCGCCATTCGATACGCAAATTTTTGTTGGGTTGCTGGTTTGAGCATTCACCAAAGAGTCTGTGACTGTGAAGAAAGGGTGATCAACCCATGCGGCTATTAGACAAACACGCCCCCAAGGGTGGCCCTAAGGTACTCAAATCATCTGCGTCTGCACTTGGTTTGGTTGCTGGTGCCATTGGTTGGTCGGGCTTGGCTAAGGCTGCAAGCGAAGAGACTCTCCCCGAGACTTTGTCGCTGCCGGATCATTATCACCTAGGGGATGATGGCGTTGCGGTCTTCAAGTTCGAGACTGGCGAGGAACTAAGTCTTACCCCTGACCAATACCTCATTCTGCAAGACGGCCTAGTGCTTATCACTGACGCGTTGGCTCAGGCCTCAATCTACAGCATGCCCGTGATTGGGTCTTTAGAAGCGCAGTTGCTCTCAGACCTCGATCCGATTGCCACGGCCGAAAGCACAGTTGCTATGGCGAGCCCGGCTCAAACGCTGTCGGTTTCTATGGATCAATCACCTCGGCTGTCGGAGCAGGTTGAGTTCCAGAGCTACCAGGTTGCTCAGTCCTCGAACACGAACAACGACGTTGATGACGCGCTTCTTCCGCTCGGCTTCTGGGGAACTGGGAGCATGCTTTTGATGGCGATGCTCAATAGCGACGGGCAGTCTGACGATGATGAGGCCGCCAGTGAAGACGCAGCACCCGTTATCGTAGAGGCGGACTGGATGGCAATATTCGGTCGCACAACCGCAGGCAATTCTCCCTCAGCCGAATTTGATACAAGCGATCCATTCGTGAATGCGAATGGAGACGTAATGACCGGTAGCGAACCACTCGTGTGGCCCTACGCTCGTGCAACTGATGCTGATAGAGACACTTTGGTTTGGGGGCTGACGGGGGCCAGGTCCAGCGATTATGCAGGTTATGACGAGGACTATGACTCACCGTCTGAGTTTCTGAATGAGTTCGACATTTTCTGGAACGAGGAAGGGTCGGCCTACATAATTTGGTCCGATGAACTTGAAACTTGGTACGGTAGCTCAAGCGGCGTCCTTGCTTCGGATACGTGGACTTGGGACATCGTGGTGTCAGATGGGAGTGGCCTCACTGATTCCGCGTCAATCTCTCTCGATTTCCCACCCCCACCTTAAACGTACGCCGTTTGGGGAAACTCAGTCAGACAGAACCAATGCGATGAGTGCGCAATCAGGGGAATTCCAGGGCTACATGACGCAGTTGAGTGAATGATCAACCAGCCTGCTGGCACATGCCACGGTGATCATTGACGGCGGCTACACCACCGCAGGTTCGCCTTGCGCTTCTGAAATGACTGGCTCAATCCAACAATTCCTAATCCATTTTGTTAGCCGTGGATTCACAACTGTTGGCTTGAACGCCTTGAAGGCACGCCATGAGAGCTTGGGAAACGGCGACACGGCATCCACGACTTCATCGAGCAAAGGGACATACTTTGGATCAGGCTTCAGGCTCCCGATCAGGGCTGTCGTCTTGCCTCTCCCACAAGGTCGATCAATGCATGTCGCAGGCCGAGTTGCATGGCCAAGCAAACGGGCGAGTTCGTTTAGCCTGAGCCATTGGTGCTGTTCAGACTTGGCATGCTGATTGGCTTTGCAACCAACCTTCTGCCTATTGGTCTCGACACAAAACACAGCGTCATCAGGCGTCACAGAGGCCACAGACAGAGCAAGCGGGGCGCATGCAGCATGTTTTGGAACACGCTTTTTAGCGACCATAGCCACTGAAGCCGTGAGATCATTGATTTTATAGCGCTTTTTGGGAGGTCTTGGAGCGGGCGACCTGCTCCATAATCTGTAGAACCCAATTGATCATAACACAATATAGTATTGGTTTTATTGCATTATTATTGCTTGTGTAGGATTTGTTGTATATACTGTTGGTCTCTGTTTTGTAACATTTTTTGTAGCAAATCCCTTGAGTTCAGAGCGGCCTTGCCGACAAGTAGCGACAACCAAGGAATTGCACGGAGCCACTGTTGCATCAGCCACAGGCGAAGAACCATCCTTGCCAACAGTGGAAGACAACGAAGTGCCAGAACATGTCGTGCGGGCGAAGTACGAGGATGACATGGCCGGAAGAACCCTGTTCAAGCCAAAGCCCTGAGTTTTGTTTTCTAAATTTCGGCTGGACCCTTGACGTCGATTGCCAGCGAAGCCCCCCGCTTATGTCACGGCGAAGGCTGGATACTCACCAGAACTCATCCAGATTGAAATAATCTGAAGTGTTCCCTTCATCAGGTTCTGTTGTTCGGAGTGGATGTTGTCTGGTTCACAGCCAATCTCTGCCAACTTCTCAAGCTGGTCTTCGAGGCTGTAGGGTCACAGGACTCACAGAGAGTCTGTGGGGCTATTGTAGTAGTTGAGACTCTGATTGGGCCAAAGGCTGTGTACGGGCTTCCTGAGGGCTTCTACGGCCACCTGAAGTAGTCGAGTGAAGGTTATCAAACCACCCCTTGTATCATCGTCAAAGGCCTGACCAAGTTGTGCGGTCCGTCTCATTATGCGATCAAAATAGATTATCAATAGCCCGAATTTTGCGTCCCGTCTCCTGAAGATGGATTCGTGAATCGATACACCATGCGAGTCGCAATAATTTCGTATCAACTTCGTAATAAGAGGTTTTCAATTGTTTTGGGCTGAATAATTATGCGGCGTAACTTGTCGGTGAGCCGGTGTCACGGTGGGGTCAACTGACGCTTCAATACTTGAGGTGGCCCCATGAATTCTCCCATTTTTGCCAGCGAATACTGGAAGATGAACACCAGCAAGCGCAGCCTTCTTAATGGCTCAGCCGCTGTAGTCGGCTTATCAGCGGGCGCCTTAGGCTGGTCTGGCTTGGCTCAGGCTTCGGATGATGAAGCAAGACTACAAACCGTTCTGCTGCCCGATCACTATTCTCTGCAAGAGGATGGGGTCGTCGTCTTCTCCCTAACAACAGGCGAGCAGATGACACTGTCCGATGATCAGTACGTGATCCTCGACGGTGGCCTGCTGCTGATCGTTGATGAGTTGGCACAGAACGCCATGACACAACTTCCCGTCATGGGCGCCCTGCGGACGGAGTTGTTCATGGAGTTCCAGCCCGTGCGCTCTCCAGATGGCAGCATCGTAGAAGCCTCTAATGCACAACCCTTGTGGACCGGTGAAGAAGCTGCGCCTCGTTTGTTTGAGCAAGTGGACATTCAGCGCTTTGAACTGGCTCAGAACGGCTCAGAGGCTGAAACACAATCTGGGACCAACATTGGACAAATAACTAGTGCCGCAGCAGGTGGCCTGTCCTTGGCTGGCCTCAGCTTGGCGTCTGGGATTATTGGAACCGAGCCTGAAGCAGCGGCTGAAGAAGTGCCTGCTACTGAGCCCGCTGCAGAGCCAGAGCCAGAGTTCTGGACCGACGATGATATTGCTGACAGCGCATCCGTGGCGATCACAGGCAGCAGCGGTGACTCGTTCGTTGGCTACACGGCAGCTTCAACAACAGCAACAACCACTCCCTTGACGAACGTAGGTTACGGCCCCGGAAAAGCCGCAACCTTCGACATGACAGCGGGAGGTAATAATTACCTGCTTGCTGGTGATGGTGCGGGGAGGGAGGGGGCCTTCACTTACACCGGTGGTGCTGCCTCTGATACTTTGGAATTCGGTGAGTATCTGGGCTACTCCGAAGGACAGGCAACCTTTAACATGGTCCGGGGAGGCAAAAACTCTCTTTCCGCCCAAGAGTCTGCCGGAGGTAAATATGGCTCCCTCGATTATCAGGGTGGTGAAGGGAGTGACAGTCTAACATTCGGCGATGCACTCGGAGTTGGCGGTGCTGTAACGTTGGACCTTGGCAAAGACACAGCGGCTGACACAGTAACGTTCCTAGGTACAATTGGTGTATCCGGGGTTGTCACGATCAAGAACTTCAATTTCAACCATGACACGATTGACGTTGAATTGGGGGTGAGCGCCACTGCCGAAGAGATCGAAGATGCGAGCGGTGACCTTACTTGGACTGATGGCGATGAAGACCACACCATTATATTTGAAGGGATTGGTTCAGGTGGAACAGGCGTAACGGCAACGACCGCACAGCTTTTAGCAGATATTATCTAGTCTAAACCGGGAGCCTTCTCAGACCACTTGATGAAGGCCCTGTCCTGCTCCAAGCGCAGCAACAGGAACCTGTCAGTGACTCTGCATGGTGCTGGATTGAATGCTCCTTAAACTTGCTAACTCACCGCTTCTATCTTTCATCCGAAAGAACACACATTCACTTCACTCTGCTTTGCGTTTCGATTGGTTGTGACATGCTTGCCATGTTCGTCATGATGCCAACAAGAGATCGGTGACCGTCACCGCAATTTGATTGTTGAGCGCAGAACCATGATTCCAGAGGCCATTGCCAGACGAAGAGCAGCATTTGATGAGGCAAAGCACCTCTCAGACTGGCAGGTCCACTCAGCCCATATCGCTGCTGGTGCCATTAACACTGTGGTTTCAGGCTTCCAGACTGGTCCGGTCTACAGCCCTATGCCAACAGGTTCAGGGAAGACCGTGGGAGCCATTTGGGGCATCATTGATCAGGTTAGAGAGGACCCATCCCTCCGAGTGTGCTTCCTTACGCCCAACAAAGAGGCTGTAGAGAAGGTCCACTCAAGATTGACGCAGTACCTCGGCCCGGACCAAGTCGGCTACTACCACTCCGATGCCTTCACCGATAAGAACACCGAGCTTCGGAAGCCCGTTGTTGTCCTCACCCACCAGTTCATCCCACACAACCCGGGCCGACTGGATGACCGTGACTTGTTCGTGGTTGATGAGGCTATCACTCAAGACGCCTTGGATGATGCAAACCGAGGCGCTCTTGTGGGGGACTACCAAAGGATCAGGGAGGCCAACTACATCGACAACATGATGCAACAGCTTGGTCGAGGTGGCATCAGGAAGATCGATGAACAAGACGTGGCAGGACCAATGACCGGCTACATCCTGACTGACCAATCAGCACGGTTTGTCAGGCTCTCTGCTCAATACCGAAATTGTTCCACCCTGACACTTGAATATGATGGCATCAAAGTCACCAAGCCTGTTGGACGGGTAGCGAAGGTCTTGGCCTATATCAAAGACAACAACCACCACCAAGACATCGAAGCTGAAGAAGTTGAAAGGGCTGTGGGATTGAAGCTGCGACAGATTAAGAACGGGCTACAAGGTAATTGGGACCTGATGATGCTTGGTTACGAATACGAACCGGGTGGTAAGGGAAGAGGCAAGAAGGCTCGGTTTAAGTGGCTTGGTTGAGATAAAATCAACAACCGGCTCTATCTTTAAGCTCTCTCAC